>MDTE01017124.1_pt1 | contig 67035 bp, 54 predicted proteins | sample 811231 | NCBI WGS metagenome assembly MDTE01 (sample SAMN05326651, study PRJNA326480) | marine metagenome | isolation source: seawater | place: Indian Ocean: Red Sea | collected 2010
AAAGAGGTAAATTATAAATATATGATAATGCCAGATCATGTCCCTCAAATAAGCGGGAATGATCCAAAAATGACTGCATTTGCTTATACTTATGGATATATCAATGCGTTAATGCAGGCTGTTAATTAAATTCCTTGAATAAGTTCAACTCGAACATCTCCAGGAACTTTAAGAAATGCAATTTTTCTACCATCATCTAAACTGAAAGGTCCCTCTGCTAATATAGCTCCCATGCTAACAAGTCTTCCAATATCAGAATCTATATCATCAGAGTCAAGTCCAAAATGCTCCAAACCAAAATGTGGGTTGGAATCACCTTGACTTAAAGTTTCTCCAGTTCTTTCATTAGAAATATTCACAGCAAGCCCACCTTCACTTTCACACATTATAAATCTATCTCCAAAAGAACGAGTAGTATCACTTTTAATTTTAAAATTAAAAGCCTTAACCCACCAATCTGCTGTAGATTCTGGATCAGATGATTTTAGATGAATATGATTAATTTTATACATTTTTCCTCCTAATTTAATATTTTTAAAAGTTTTTCATGAACAGAAGGCCATGCTAAAACTACTTGATTAATATTTTCATTTTTAAGATTCGTATCTTCTCCTGAAAAGTTTGTACACTTCAGCCCAAGATTTTGTGAAATCGACAAAAACCCAGATATATGAACAGGAGCTATATCAAAAAATATAACTGCTGGCATTTTTCCAGTCAATACATGGAATGCAGGATAAACAGCAGACGAAAAAGAATTTATTTGACCAATTTTGTTTAATTTTTCAAAAAGAAAATTTCCTAAAGTTGACCAGTTTTCACCTCCATCAATTTCTAATCCAATAGTTAAATCTTTAAGATTTGAAAATGTAGGGTTTACTTGAAATTTTTCTCCATTATTATATACGTTTCCGTTTTCATCGTTCCAAATCATTTGCTTCAATGTAGGCAAAGATAAAACTCCAAGATGAGGTTTATAATCTTTTATCAATGAAATGCTAATTCCCCAATGAGGTAAACCTATACTATAAGGAACAGTTCCACACAAAGGGTCTACTAACCATTTATACTTGTTCGATTTTGTAGCGTTAAATATACTTTCTTCAGATAAAATTTCTGCTCCTAGCTGACTTTTTAATAAAATTTCTCTTATTTTATTATCTGATTTAATATCTGCTTCAGTAACTAAAGCTCCTTTTTCTTTAAACCAAGTTTTTAAGTTATTTTTATCTTCAAAATCATTAAGAAGAATTTTAGAAGCACTAACACAAGCTTCTTTTGCGTAATCTAAATTTTTTAAAATCATAGATATTTATTATTTTCCTGTATGTTAAAAATATTTGTTTTCGATAAGATTTTTTTTACATCTAAAACTAATGGGCCATCTAAACTCAAGCTAATTTCTATTTTATCATTTGATCCTATTTCAATTGTTCTTTCTCCATCTAAAGCTATCGTTCTAAACTCTTTTCTAATTTTAACCATTTCACCAGGCACCAACTCTTTCCATTCGTTAATTTTAGATTGAATAATTTTTCCTGGTGCAATCGGAGAATTTACTAAAATATGACTATTTTCTGAATTTTTATTATCAAAAATCAAGTGTAATCCATTTTCATCTAAAGCACCTAACTGTTTTATTTGAGCTCCTATTGAAGACAAGCCAATATTCATTCCTTCAGATCTAGTTAAAAATAATTCTTCTATGTTATTTGTATCCCATACTGCTCCTGATCCTAAAAAAGGAATATTTACAATAGCTATATCAATTAAAGCTAAGTCTTCTAGCTTATTATTAATTAAAACTTCAAATTTTTTGGATTTTAAAAGTAATTCTGTCTTTTCTATTTTACTTACTGCGTATGAGCCAGCAGCAATTCCAGCAATTGTTCCTTCAATAAAAAAAGGGAAAACATTATTAGTTCCTGTTGAAATTGGAAGCAATGGAATATTTTTTATTCCTTTAGCCACTGCTCTATTTGTTCCATCTCCTCCTAATGTAATAATACAATCAACATTATTTTGTTCCATAAGTTCTGCTGCAATAGTAGATGTTCCCGCTTGATCAATTCTTCCAATTTCAAGAATTTCTATATCCATTTTATCTTGAACGTCTTCTCTTGCTGCTCTAGTTAAATCTGTGATATCAGGCATAACAAATATTTTCTTAACACCCATTGTTAATAATCCTGAAAAGACTCTCCTTAAAGTATTTGATTTATCTTGATTAGATACAACATTCGCTTGAGAAACAAGCCTTCTAATATCTTTTCCTGCTAAAGGGTTTGCAATAATTCCTACAGAACTCATTTCATAAAAGGAATCTGATTATCATTTTATTCGCCCAATTCTTGAAGATTTTTTATAACTGTGCCCAAAAATGCTGATGCTGGGGCACCATCCCAAGCCCTATGATCAAAAGTTAAATTGAGATGTAAATATTTTCTTATCTCAATTTTTTCTTTATAAACACCTGGTTCGTCTAAAACTCTACCTATCCCCAAAATTCCTATTTGAGGAGGGTTAATCATTGGGTTAAAAAAATCCACATCAGAAGAATTAAGGCTAGTTAAAGAAAAAGACCCTTCTGTTGCCATATCTTCCACTGTTAATTTTCCTTCTTTTTGCCTTTTACTAATTTCTCGAATTTCTTGAGCAATCTCTAATAATTGTTTTTTGTTTGCTTCTTTAATTACTGGAACAATTAACCCGTCTGGAACAGAGAATGCGATACCAATATTTATCTTTTCTAATAAATTAATTCTATTTTCAGAAAAATTTGCATTCACTTGAGGGTGTTTTTCTAGTGCTCTAGATAGTGAAAAAACAACAAAATCTTGAATGTTTGGCCTTATTCTATTCTTTCTCCATTCAGATAAAAGTTTTTTCTGAAAATTTATCAAATCTGTAACATCAACTTTTGAAACCAACGTAACTGAAGGAATTAAATTACTTTCTGACATCCTTCTGGAAATAGTTGCCCTAAGTCCGATTAGAGGTTCTCCTTCAGATGACGAAACTTCTTTTTTAGAGGCTTTTTCCACATCTTCCTCTACAATTCTACCCGATGGCCCTGTTCCTTCAACCATATTTAAATCAACATTTAATTTTTTAGCTAATTGTCTAGCTCTTGGTGTTACTTGCTTTTTTATAGAAGGAGAAGCATTTAGTCTGGTGCCCATACTTGTTTTCTTTGCCTCAGAGAAATTTTCTTCTTCTTTTGTAGTTTTAATATCATCTAAAGTTTCTCCTTCTTCAAGAACTATTGCTAATACTTCTCCAACCGGAACAACTTCTTGTTCTTTTGAAAAAACTTTTCCTATTCTCCCATCACCGGGGCTTTCAACTTCAGCATTCACTTTTGCTGATTCAACTTCTACAAGAGGGTCTCCTTTCTTTACTTCATCTCCTTCTTTAACAAGCCATTTGACTATCATCGCATCATTCATTCCCATTCCCCATTGAGGTAATTTTACTTCCAAAGACATTATTCCTACTCTTACTATAATTTAAGATTCAATAGTTTTCTTAATCGCATTCACAATTTTTTCTGAATTTGGATACACCAAAGGTTCTAATGCAGGGCTAAAAGGAATATGAACTTGTTCAGAAGCTACTTTAATAATGGGTGCTTGTAAATCCCAAAATGCTTCCTCGGCTATAATTGAAGCTATCTCACTTGCCGCACTACAAACTTTATGGGCAGGGTCAGCTAAAACTACTCTACCAGTTTTTGAAACTGACTTAAGAATAGCTTCTTTATCTAAAGGAACTAATGTTCTAGGATCAATAACTTCCACTGACACTCCTTCTTTTTCCATTTCCTGTGCTGCCTTCATTGCTTCCACAGTAGATGCTGCAACAGCAATAACTGTACAGTCTGAGCCTTCTTTCATAATTTTTGCTTTTCCAAAAGGAATAAGAAGCTCTCCTCCATCTATTTCATCATTATCAGGAACATTTCCTCTTAACCCCCCTAAGTTTCCATCTTCAAAAATAATACATGGGTCATCATCTCTAACAGATGTTTTAAGTAACCCTTTAGCATCTTCTGGTGTTGATGGAATAATTACTTTAAATCCTGGCATGTTCATAAACATTGGATAACTTCTATCTGAATGATGAGCAGCAGAATTTCCCCCATAATACATTACGGCCCTGAAGGTTACAGGCAAAGTTGCTTGTCCACCAAACATATATTTCATTTTAGCTGCTTGACTAACCAATTGATCCATAGCCACCCACATAAAACTTGTTAAAGTTTCTACAATTGGCCTCATTCCTACTAAACTAGAACCTATGGCAGCACCAAAAAAGCCATTTTCAGACAAAGGAGTATCCCATACTCTTTTTTCTCCATACATATCAAAAAGATCTTTTGAGGCTCCATAAATAGAAGCTCTTACATCTTCTCCCATGTAATATACAGAATCATCTCTTGTCATTTCTTCTTTTATGGCCTCATTTAATGCTTCGGCATACATTATGTTTCTCATATTTCTCCTGATATCTGTTAATTAAGGTAGAGGGATTGGTGTAGACCACATATCTTCATAAAGTTCCTCTGGTTTCGGATAAGGGCTTTTTCTTGCAAAGTCTAAAGCTGTTTCAATATTTTTTTCTTCTTCTTTTTCAATCTCATCACATTCTTTTTTTGAAGCAATATTCTGAGAAATTAAAGTTTTGGTTAGAAGAATAATGGGATCTCTTTCTCTCCATTTTTTTATATCTTCGTCAGTTCTATACTCAACTCTTCTAACAGCTGCAAGCCCAAGAGAATGATCAGAGTATCTATAGGTTAAACCTTCAATTAAAGTAGGCCCTTCTCCATTTCTTGCTCTAATTACAGCTTCATTTGTTGCTTCATACATTGCTATAACATCTTGTCCGTCTACAGTAAGTCCAGGCATATTATATGCTGAGGCTCTATCAGAAATGTTTTCTACTGAAACACTATCTTTGTAAGAAGTGGTTACAGCATATTGATTATTTTCACAAACAAATATAACCGGAAGCTTCCATAAGGCTGCTAAATTCATTGCTTCATGACATGCTCCTTGATTAGACGCCCCGTCTCCAAAAAAAACTAAAGAAACAAAATCTTTACCTTGAATATTTGCAGCCAGAGCTGCTCCAACTGTTATAGGAACAGAAGAAGCAACTATTCCAGATTCTCCTAATATTCCAATAGAAAAATCTGCCAGATGCATTGAGCCTCCCTTTCCTTTGCAATATCCATCTTGTTTCCCAAAAATTTCTGCCATGGCCTTATTTACATTTCCTCCTTTTGCTAAAGGATGTCCATGAGATCTGTGATTTCCTGCAATATAATCAGAATCTCTTAGCGCTGCACATGCCCCAACTGCAACACCTTCTTCTCCAATATAAGAATGAAGTGCCCCAACAATTTCACCTGATTCATGACATTTCATAACAGTGTTTTCAAAATGTCTAATAATCCACATTCTTCTCAACATTAATAACAATAATTCTTTAGGCGTGCTCATTTTTACCTCTGATTTTTATATTTGAAAATATCCCAGTTTTTATAAATTATCCCTTTTTTCATTTTCTGATTATTAAATTATACATAACTTTTGTATATAAAATAGAGATTTTTTGAATACAAAGAAGCGTTTGCCTTGAGCAGACAGGTCAAATTTGCTAGATTCATGAAATCTAATGAGAAAATTAATTTAATCAGGATAAAAAAACTGATAAAATTATTATTAGAAAACACCATAATAAAACAGAAAATTTTATGCCTAAATCAAAACAAAATTCTTATTCTGCAAAAGACATTACTGTACTAGAAGGCTTAGAGGCCGTAAGGAAAAGACCAGGAATGTATATTGGCACAACTGGCCCCGACGGCCTGCAGCATCTTATACATGAAATTGTTGATAACTCAGTTGATGAAGCTATGGCAGGACATTGTGACACAGTACAAGTAATTTTAAATTCAGATAAATCAGTTACTGTTAAAGACAATGGTAGAGGCATTCCTGTTGACATAGTAAAAGCCACTGGAAGATCTGGCGTTGAAACTGTAATGACTACCCTTCATGCCGGAGGAAAATTTGAAAACAAATCTTATCAAGTCTCTGGAGGACTTCATGGTGTTGGCGCTTCTGTGGTTAATGCTCTTTCAGAGTCCCTTTCGGTAAAAGTAAGAAGAGATGGAAAAGTTTTCCAGCAATCATATTCAAGAGGAAAAACCTTGTCTGCTCTAGAAGAAATAGAAGATTCAGGTAAAAATAATGATGAAACAGGAACTGAAATAACTTTTCTTCCTGACCAACAAATATTCGGTGAGCTTAATTATAACTATAAAAAAATTACTGAAAGATTCAGAGAAATGACCTATTTAAACCAGGGTCTTTGCATAATGTTTAAAAGCGAGCTTCACAAAGAACTTTGGCCAAACAATAGAATCACATTTAATTTTGACGGTGGAGTTCAAAGCTTTGTTAGAAGCTTAAACAGAAAACGTAGCCCTGTTCATGAGAATGTAATATTAATACAAGGATCTGCAGATCCTTATTCTAAAAATAATAAAGGTAAAGATCCTAAAAAAGAATCTGCTGCTCCGGTAAAAGTAGAAATCGCTCTTCAATATAATGAAACGTTTCAAGAAAATGTTCTTTCTTTTGCAAATTGCATAGTAACACCTGAAGGAGGAACACATTTAACTGGATTTAGAAGGGCATTAACTAGAGTCATAAACTCTTATGGAAAGAAAAATGGTCTTTTAAAAGATGACCTTCCTGATGTTTCTGGAGATGATGTTAGAGAAGGGTTAATGGCAGTAATCAGCGTCAAGCTTCAAGATCCTCAATTTGAAGGTCAAACCAAAGGAAAACTCGGAAACCCTGAGGTAGAAACAGCAGTCACTACTGTAATGGGCAAACAGTTAAGTGAGTTTCTAGAAGACAACCCTAATGATGCCAGAAGTATTTTAGATAAAGCTGCAACTGCTGCTAGAGCCAGAGAAGCAGCAAAAAAAGCAAGAGATTTAGTTTTAAGAAAAAGCGCAATGGAAGGTGGCTCTTTACCAGGAAAACTTGCTGATTGCTCTGAAAAAAACCCTTCTTTGTGTGAACTTTTTATAGTAGAGGGAGAGTCTGCGGGAGGAACAGCTAAACAAGGAAGAGATAGAAACTATCAAGCTATTTTGCCATTAAGAGGCAAAATTCTTAATACCCTAAAAGCTAGAACTGATAAAGTTTTAGTTCACACAGAAATAGAAGCTTTAATTAGAGCAACTGGATGTGGAATTCGAGCCGGACTTGAAGATGAATATGATCAAACGAAATTAAGATATCACAAGGTAGTAATTATGACAGATGCTGATGTTGATGGGGCACACATAAGAACACTTCTTTTAACTTTCTTTTTTAGATATATTCCAAATTTGATTAATGACGGGCATCTTTTTATTGCTCAGCCTCCTTTATATAAAGTTATTAGAGGAAAATCATCTCAATGGTTATTTACAGAAGAAGATAAAGATCGTTGGATGGCACAAAAAGTTTTTGGAAAACTCACAGTAAAATCATCATCTAATAATTCTCCTTCATTATCTGGGTCTAATTTAGGTTCTTTCATTGGAAATTTAAGAGATTTAATCACCAGCATAGAAGCATTAGAAACGATTGAAATCCCTCAAAAAATTGTTTTTTCTTTATTAAATGATGTTTCATTACAAAATCTAGATTTTTCTCCTGAACAGCCTTTAGTAGACATTGTAGATTCTCAACCTTCATTATTTGATTCAAATTCTAGTGAAGAAAATTCCATTCCAGAAACTGAACCTTTAGAGGAAATTCCAGAAAAAACTTTTGACATAGATGGTTTTACTCTTACTTCAGATATATATAATCACCCTACTTTGAACAGAGCTAGAAGGGCTTACAAAGAAATACAACCTCTTTTTGGAGAAGGAAATTTCAATGTAGTAAAAAATTCTGATACTGTCGAAAAAAGTATCAATTGGAAACATCTTCCTGAAATATTAGAAAAATATGCTGACAACACTGGGGTAACTATTCAAAGATATAAAGGATTAGGAGAAATGAATGCTGACCAACTTTGGGATACAACTATGGATCCTAAAAGAAGAATGATGCTTAAGGTAACCACGGATGATGCGGAAAGGGCAGAGGATTTGTTTACAACATTAATGGGAGATGAGGTTTTACCAAGACGAAATTTCATTAGAACACATGCACTAGAGGCAAAAAACATAGATACTTAATTTATATATTTTTTTCAATCATTTTAGTTAAATTATTATAAATTAATAATGAAGTCGTTTTATACCCTGCTTTGTTTAAATTAATTTTACCACTTTCATTTCTATCTAAAATTGTCAAAACTTCAACAATTTCACAATCCATCTTCTCAACATGCTTGATTGTTTGAAGAACACTGTTTCCAGTAGTTAATGTATCATCTATTATTATTACTTTTGATTTTTTTGGAAGATGTCCCTCTATAATTTTTCCAGTTCCATAATCTTTTTGATGATTTCTAACAAAAAATCCTGAAATTAAATTTTTTGATTTTTTTTCATTAAAACTAGCAAACACAATAGAACTAATAATAGGAATAGAAGCTGTTGCTGGTCCACCTACAATATTTACTTTTCTTTCTCGAACAATCTCTAAAAACAATTTAGTAATTAAGTCTATTGCTATGGGATCAAGGGTCAATAATCTTCCATCAAAATAAAAATCACTTTTTTTTCCTGATGACAATAAAAAATCACCAGTTTTAAATGCTTTTAGATCATTAATTCTATTAAGTAACGAATTTAAGAGTTTGTCATTCATAGTTTTCAGCTAAGTATACAGTTTATTATTATTTATATAATTTATTACTTCTAAGGGGATCAGTTTATTCATGGAAAAACCTTTTTTAATCTTTTCTCTTACTATAGTACTTGAAATATCTAACATGGAAGAGTTTAATACTTTAATATTTTGAAAATCATTTGAATTTATTTCAAAATTCGGTCTTTTAGCAATAACAATATTTGCTAGCTCCAAAATTCTTTCATAATTTTTCCATTTATGAAAATCATGAAAATTATCAGAACCTAGAATTAAATACATTTTAGTTGGAAGAGGAAAAATGTTTTTTAATTCTTCTAAAGTATCTTTAGTATAAGTATTTCCTCCACGTAATATATCTATATTCGATAATTCTAACCAACTATAATTTTTTATTAAAAGTTTTATCATATTTATACGGTGAAAAGAATCTGTTAATATCAATGGTTTTTTAAGCCAAGGATAATTTGCGGGAACTAAAACAACTTTATCTAAATTAAGTTCTTCATAAGCTTTTTGAGCCAAAACAAAATGACCTAAATGAATAGGGTCAAAAGTTCCACCTAAAATTCCTATTTTTTGAATCACCTCATCTCCATTTCAATTTCATTAAGCCAAACTTTATCACCACGTTTAACTCCTGCTTCTTCTAACAAGCGTGAAATACCCTTCTTTTTCATTTCTCTGTAAAATTGAATTTGAGCATTGGGGTTTGATAAATCAGTTCCTTCAGCTATTTGTACAATTTCTTGATCCAAAATAATTACTTTATTATCTTCAAGTTTCAATCGCTCTTGTTTTGTAGAACTTAGATGTTTTTTAATCTGAATTTTTGAAATGGAAAAATTTTCAGTTGCTTTAATCAAAGTTATTTTTAGATCTTCAATACCTTCCATTTTAATAGCTGAAATAGTTAAAACATCCCACCCATCTTCTTCAAATTTTGATTTTATTTTATTTATATCATTAAGGTTTTCAAGAAGATCAATTTTATTGATTACAATAAGCTTTTTGATTTTTAATAAATTTTTATCAAATAACATCAGCTCGTTGTTAATTTTTTCAAAATCTTCAAATAATTTATTTCTACTTGCATCTAAAAGATGAACTATTAAATTTACTCTTTTTATATGTTTCAAAAATTCATGCCCTAAACCTTTACCCTCACTAGCTTGATCAATGATTCCTGGAATTTCTGCTATTGTAATAGTGTCCCATTGATTTTTAATAACACCGATAACTGGCTCCAAGGTAGTAAAAGGATAATCTGCAACTTTTGGTTTTGCATTTGTTAAAACTTTAACAACACTTGATTTTCCTACATTAGGTGATCCAACTAAACCCACATCAGCTATTATTCTTAGCTCCAATTTTATATTCAAACATTTACCTTTTTCCCCAGCTTCAGCTAATAGTGGTTCTTGATTACTTGCCTCTACAAACTTTTTATTTCCATTTCCACCTTTCCCTCCTTTAGCAAGAATTAAATTATCATCTTTTTCTAAAAGTTCTCCAATAAAAATATATTTTTTGTTTTTTTGTACCCACACTAAAGTTCCTTTAGGGGCTCTTAAAATTAAATCTTCTGCATTTTTTCCAGATCTATTTTTATTCTTTCCATTTTCACCATGTTTTGCTTTAAATCTCTTAATAAAATTCAATTCTCCAAGACCAATAATGTTTGGATCACATAATAAAGTTATATTTCCACCATTTCCACCATTTCCACCATCAGGACCCCCTTTAGGAACAAATTTTTCTTTTCTAAAAGAAACATGTCCATTTCCACCATTTCCAGATGTTATATTTATTATTGTTGAATCAATAAATTTATTTCTTTTAATAATCATAATAAGAATGTTATTTAAATTAATTTTGTGGATTTAAGCTTATTTCAAAAAACAAAATGTTCAAAACTATTAATAATAAATTAAATAAACTTAAATGATTGTTTGTTGTAATAATCTATATTTTTATAATCAACAATTCAATAAACAAATTAAAGGAATAGTTAACAAAAAACATATGTTATTAACTATTTATTATTAAAAATCAAAGTGATTTCTAATTTGTTGTAAGTCATTTCTGACAAGAGGGCTATTATTTAAATCTTCTTTTAAGGATCTGAATGCTTGTAATACTGTAGAGTGATTTTTATTTCCTATAATTTTTCCTATTATGCTCCAGGTTAAGTTTAGGTCTTGACGCAAAATATAATAAGAAATTTTTCTAGCATAAATTAATTTTTGTTCTCTTTTACTACTTTTTAAGGCAGAAATATCTATGTCAAAATATTTACAAATATATAAAAGCAAATCTTCTATGGAGGGATGTTCAGATTTATTATTTATTCTAAACCCCTTAATAACGTTTTCAGCTAAAACCAAAGAGGCAGAACAATTTTTTAATTGGGCAAAAGCAAGAATTCTATTTAAGGCCATTTCAATTTGACGAACATTATTTTTACATGTTTTTGCTAGATATATTATGACTTCATCGTCGATAGAAATATTTGCCATGGAAACCTTTTTTTCTATAATTGCAATTCTTGTTTCATAATTTGGTTTTTGTATATCTACTACAAGCCCACCTTTAAGTCTGGATAAAATTCTAGATTCAATTTCAGCAAGATCTACAGGGTCATCACCAGCAATTACTATAGGCTTTCCTTCAATAAATAATTCGTTAAAAATATGAAAAAAGGATTCTTGGGTTTGAGTTTTTCCAGAGATAAAATGAATATCATCAACCAAGAGAGCATCGAGACTACTGTATTTTTCTCTAAATTTATCTATAGTTCCTTCTTTTATTGAAAAAATATATTCATTTGTAAAAGTTTCACCAGTAATATATCTAGTATTTAAATTTTTGGCAGATAAAGAATGAGCAATCGAATGAAGAAGATGTGTTTTTCCTAATCCAACATCTGAATAAATGTATAAAGGATTAAATTTAATTGATTTTGAATTAGCAATTTGTTGAGCTGATTCATAAGCAAGTTCATTAGATTCCCCTACCACAAATGAATCAAATGTATATTTTATGGGAGTAAAATATTTTTTTTCTAATCCTTGATTTTTTGTTTTCGGGAGAATATGTTTTGATTTTTTCTCATCATTTACAGAAACCTTAAAATCAATAGAAATTGATTGATTTGCAATATTGTCTACTACACGAGAAATAGTTGGCATCAATCTTTTAGAAAGCATTTCTGCAGCAAAAGGACTGACTGTAGAAACTATAAGAGACTGTTGATTTAAAGATAAAGCAGTAGTGTTTTTTAACCAAGTTTCAAAATTTGCTTTTGGCATTTCGAGTTCTAAATGACTTAATGCAGTTGACCATAGTTTTTCAGCATTTAAGTTTTTCAAAACCACTCCAATTTTTACAAAGAAAATACATCCAAATCATGGCTAATGTTAAATTTGGGAGTAAAATTCTTACTCGTTGATTAACTAGATACTAGAGTTATTAGTTACAATGTTGCACAATAACTTTTATCTAAAAAAAACATATCATATCTTTTAAAAATAGTGATATGGATAATTATTTATAATTTAAAAAAAATCTAGATAATTTTGTTTAATCATTGTGCAAAATTTCACAAACAGCCTGAAAAGAACGTTTGTTCTTAACAAAAATTTTTACAAAAAAGGTAGAAGAATTTGAAAATAATATTTTTTGGAACTCCAAAAGAATCCGCTAAATGCCTTGAAGCATTAAGTGAAAAATTTGATGTTATCTTTGTGTTCACAAAAAAAGATCAAGTTAGAAATCGAGGAAATTTAAAAACCTATACTCCTGTTAAAAAAACAGCTATAGATTTAAACATAAATTTTTCTACCTCTGTTCCAAATTATGAAGATATAAAAATTCTAAAACCAGACTTAATAATTTTATGTTCTTATGGAAATATACTTGATATAGATGTAATTACTTCTTCTAAATATGGAGCACTTAACATTCATCCTTCTTTGTTGCCCAAATATAGAGGAGCTAGCCCTATAGTTACAGCTTTACTTGATGGATGTAAAGAAACAGGAGTTTCAATAATGAAGATGGATAAAGGTTTAGACACTGGTCCCATTTTAACTCAAAAATCAATAAAAATTCTTTCCAATGATAATGCAGAAACTTTGACTCAAAAATTATTTAAAGAAGGAATAAAATTATTGATAGACACTATTGATAAAATAAACACTAGTGAATATTTTGAAATTCCTCAAGACAACAATAATGCAACTTTAACAAAATTAATTAAAAAATCAGATGGTAAAATAAACTGGACCAAAAAGGCTAAAAAAATTGAAAGGGAAATAAGAGCTTATTACCCTTGGCCCATGGCTTATTCTTTTTGGAATGAAAAGAATATAAAAATTATTCAAGCTAAACTATCACAACATATTTTTGAAAAACCTGGATATGTAAAAAAGACAGAAGATAACAAAATTGTTGTTGCAACTCAACAAGGATCACTGGAACTAAATTTAGTTCAATTAGAAGGGAAAACCCCAACTAATATTCAAGATTTTGTTAATGGGAGACCTGAATTTATTGGAACTATTTTAAAATAATATTTATGCTCCATTTGGAAGAATGGGGTTTATGAGAACAATTTCTCTATGAGCATGATGTCCTCTAATGAAGTCAACATTTTCTTTCCACCAGTCTGTTCCATAAAATTTAGCCTCTTTTTCTTCAATTTCTTCTAGATTATTGAAAGTTCTAATCCAAATAAATTGAGTATTTTCTTCGTTTACCCAGGCTGTTTGGATTCCCATCCCTGCTTCTTTGACTTTTGAAATTAATTCTTCGTTAAAAAGCTTTAGCCAGCTTTCCATCATTCCTTTGTTTATTGTATATGTTCTTAGTTGTCCTATCATATAATCTCCTAAAGTATTAAAAATCACTAAAATTAAAGATAATATTAACTAAATATTAAAGAAATAAAAATCTATTAGGTAAATAAAAATGAAAATTACTAAAATAAAATTAAGAGAATTAAGCGGAACACTTGAAACAAAAAATACTTTTTGGGAAGAAAGGTTAGTAATGCCACTTGATATTTATCCTGAATACAGAATTAAAAGTTTTGTTAATGGAAGGCCTGAAACTAATCTTGGCTTTAATAAACAAAAAGGGTTGGCATACCCTATTTCAGCAATATTTATTGAAATTCAAACAGATGAAGGGGCACTAGGAATAGGTGGTCCAATAGATAAGGCTCAGGCTTATCTGATAAAAGAACAATTAATAGATTTACTTCTAGGAAAAGACCCTCTTGCAATAGAATTAATTTGGGATCAAATGCATAGACATCAGGTTCATGGAAGACAGGGAACTCCTATGCTTGCTTTAAGTGCTATTGACTGTGCGCTTTGGGATTTAAAAGGAAATATATTGGGGCAACCAGTATATAAATTATTTGGTGGTCCAACACGAGAGAAAATGCCAGCATACGCGAGCATGTTAGGTTTTGCCGTTGAAGATCTTGGGTTAGTTAAGGAAAGAGCATTGCGATTCAAAGAAATGGGATATGTTGCACAAAAATGGTTTTTTAGACATGGCCCTATGAGTGGAACTGAAGGGTTTAAGAAAAATGTTTCTTTAGTAAAAACATTAAGAGAAACCTTAGGGGAAAATTATGATATTATGCTTGATTGTTGGCAGAGTTGGGACTTAAATTACGCCGTAAGAATGGTTTCATATATTGAAGAATATGAACCCAGATGGCTTGAAGAGGTTGCAATGCCTGACAGAATAGATACTTATAGACAATTAAGAGAAAGGACATCGATTCCTTTATCTGGTGCAGAACATGAATATACTAGATGGGGGTTTAAAAGGTTTGTTGACCAAGAAGCTTTAGATATCTTGCAGCCAGATATTTATTGGGCAGGAGGTTTAAGCGAAACATTAAAAATAGCTAATTACGCAACTGTGCATGATTTGATTACTATTCCCCATGGACATTCATCTAAGGCAGGTATACATTTTTCTCTTTCTCAATCTCCAATACATACTCCTTACCAAGAGTATTTAGTTAAATGGAATGACATTCATCAATTCTTTTTATTAAATCCAGTTTCTCCAAAAAAGGGATTTATTGATATTCCAAAAGAAATAGGGCTAGGAATGAATCTTGATGATTCGAAAATAGAAAAAGAAATAGATTTTTAAACTAAATTTTAATTTTTCTTCTGAATCTTCTTGATCTTTTCCTAATAATATTTTTTGTTTCTGGCCTAATAGGAAATATAAAAGAATTATTTGAATTAGAATTTTTGTTTTTTAAACTTTTGTTACTTAAATTAACTTTTTTCACTAATGCTTTTTTAGGCTTAATTTCAGATATTGATTTTAAATATTTTCCTGTAAAAGAATCACTTTTAGTAATAATGTTTTCTGGTGTTCCTTCAGCAACAATTTTTCCACCTTTTGATCCTGCACCAGGCCCAAGATCAATTATCCAATCTGCGTTTTTTATTAAATCTAGATGATGTTCTATAAGAAGTATTGTGTTACCAGAATCTGCAAGCTTATGTAAGATTTTTACTAAATTATTACAATCTTCAAATGAAAGCCCTGTTGTTGGTTCATCAAGAATATAAAAAGTTTTTCCAGTGCTTTTTTTTGATAATTGACTTGATAATTTTATTCTTTGTGCTTCTCCTCCACTTAGTGTTGTTGCAGGTTGTCCTAATTTTATATACCCCAAGCCTACATCTATTAAAGTTTTGAGTTTATTTTTTATATTTGGAATGTTAAAAAATAACTCATAAGCTTCTGAAACAGTTAAATCAAGAATTTCACTAATATTCAAATTTTTGAATTTAATTTCGAGGGCCTCTTTATTATATCTTTTACCTCTACATAGTTCACATGGCACGGTGACATCTGGTAAAAATTGCATTTGAATTTCAGTATATCCCGCACCTGAACAAGATTCACACCTTCCTCCTTTAACATTAAATGAAAATCTGCCAGCCTTATAGCCTCTAGACCTAGATTCAGGCACAGACGCGAAAAGTTCTCTAATTGAAGTGAAAACTCCAGTATACGTTGCAGGATTTGATCTAGGTGTTCGACCTATCGGAGTTTGGTCAATATTTATTACTTTATCAATATTTTCAATACCTAAAATTTCATCACATTCTCCAGGAATTTCTCTAGTTTTATATAATATTTTTGAAATATTTTTATAAATTATTTCATTTACAAGAGTACTTTTTCCAGAACCTGAAACTCCAGACACACAAACTATTTTTCCTAAAGGTATATTTACATCTATATTTGATAAATTGTTTTCTCTTGCCCCTTTAATTATAAGATTTTTTTTAGATCCTTCTCTTCGTTTTAAAGGAAAAACAATTTTTTTCTTTCCGGAAAGATATTGGCCAGTCAAAGATTTTTTTGATGATTCAATCTTATTTGGCTTTCCTTGAGCTATTAATTCCCCCCCTTTATTTCCAGCACCTATGCCAAGATCAATAATATTATCTGATGCTCTCATTATTGATTCATCATGTTCAACTATTAGAATTGTGTTTCCTAAATCTCTCAGCTCTAATAAAGTGCTAATTAATAAATGATTGTCTACAGGGTGAAGTCCGATTGATGGTTCGTCGCAAACGTACAATACACCTGTAAGCCCTGAACCTATTTGAGTAGCAAGTCTAATTCTTTGACTTTCTCCTCCGCTTAAGGTTGATGTTGATCTGTTAATACTTAGATAATCCAACCCAACTTTTGTTAAAAATGTTAGTCGTGCTTCGAGTTCTTTAAAAATTTGTGAGCCAATAGATTTTTCTGAATTAGTTAGATGTTTATTATTATTTGAAGAGCATGATTTTAGCCACTCTAAACACTTAGAAACAGAGAGAGAAGAAACTTCCATTATATTAAGATCTAATATTGTGACGTTTAAAGATTCTTGATTCAATCTTTGTCCAGAACAACTTTCACATTTTTTTTGTACCATATAATTTGAAAGAAAATCTCTTACTGAATCAGAGTCAGTGTTTTGATATCTTTTTTCTAGAATATGCACAACACCATCAAATGTTGTGTGCCAAATTCTTTCATTTCCTTTTTTTGATAAATATGTAATTGGAAGAGTTTCGTTTTTTGTTCCATAAAGAATTTTACTTATTATTTCAGGCTTTAATTGTTTTAATGGAAGTTCTAAAGAAAAATTGTAAGTATGAGATAAAGATTTTATAAAATTGTATTCCCAAGATAAAGATCCATCTTTTAGTGTCCAAGGTTCAATCGCGCCTTCAGATAAAGTTTTATTTTGATTTGGAATAATTAAATAAGGATCAGCTTGAAGATTAAAACCCAGGCCAGAACAACTTTTGCATGCACCATATGGTGTGTTGAACGAAAAATTTCTAGGTTCTAATTCTGTTAAGCTAATTTTGCAATTACTACAACTTAAATTTTCAGAAAATCTTTTTTGTTTATTTTCTTGTAATTGACATATAAGAGACCCTTTTCCAATTTTTAGAGAAGTTTCTATAGAATTGAATAATCTAGATTTGTCTATATTGTTTTTAATTATCAGCCTGTCTATCACCGCTTCAATTGTGTGCCATTTGTTTTTATTAAGTTCAATCTTTGAATCAAGTTCAACAATCTTTCCATCAACCTGAACTCTTATAAATCCTTTTTTCCTTAAATCGTCAAATAATGATTTATGTTCTCCTTTCATGTGTGTTACTAGTGGGGCCAGAATAGAAATTTTAGAATTATCAGGAAAATTTAAAATGGAATTAGCTATTTCTTCAGCAGATTGTTTTGAAACTTGTTCTCCGCATTTAGGACAATGAGCTTTGCCTATTCTAGAATATAACAGGCGGAAATAATCAAAAATTTCTGTTACTGTTCCTACAGTAGATCGAGGATTTTTACTAACACCTTTTTGATCTATTGATATAGCTGGACTTAATCCTTCGATTCTGTCTACATCAGGTTTTTCTAATCTTCCAAGAAATTGTCTCGCATACGCAGAAAGGGATTCAACATACCTTCTTTGTCCTTCTGCAAAAATAGTGTCGAAAGCTAAAGAACTTTTTCCAGAACCGGATACTCCTGTAATTACCACCAATTGATTTTTTGGAATTTCAACGTCTATGTTTTTTAAGTTGTGTTCTCTCGCACCTTTAATAATAATTTTTTTACTTTCCAATTTTCACCTTTTGAAAATATCTTGTTTAATGTTTCATAATTGTTTGATAAAAATTTTGAGAATTTAATTTTATTCCTAGTAATTCTTTTATGCTTTCATTGAAAATTCTAGATAATTCATTGATTATATTTTTTGGAGGAGATATTTCTAATAATAATGAAAAATTTTCTCTGCTCATATTTCTAAGAATTTTCAATGTTGTGAAACTTAAGTTTATCAATTTTGTGTTTTCAGATTTTTTACAATTGGGACAAAGAACTCCTCCTTGAGCAGGAGAAAAAACATGTGAATTTTTAGAAATTTCTTTTTGGCAATTTACACACTCTAAAAACATTAATTTAAATCCAGATAATGCTAATAATTGGAATTCAAAACAATGAATTAATAAAATTCTGTTTTTTGAAGTTTCTAAAAATTTTAATGAAGATACTAATAAGTTAAAAAGTTCTGGGCTGGGCTGATCTTCGCTAATAACGGATTCTGTTAATTCCGTCATATAACATGCTTGTGCGATAAAATTTAAATTTTTTTTAATTGATTTAAAAGTAGTTACACTTTCAACTTGAATGATTAAATCTAAATTTTTACCTTTTCTTAAATAAGCATTTACATGATTTAATGTTTGTAAATGACCTTTTAATTTACTTTTCGGTTTCCTTACACTTTTTGCTACAGCTTTCACAAGACCATATTCTTTAGTAATTAAATGAAAAATACTATCTGCTTCCCCAAAGTTTGAGGATTTACTAATTATTCCTGTGGCAAAATAATTTTTTGTCATAATAATAGATTTTAATAAATATTTTACTCAGAGTAATTAAATGAAGATCTGTTTTCAAAAGCATTGCTTAAAGTTGAAAAATCTGAGTATTCTAAATCTGCGCCTGTGGGGAGACCTCTAGCAAGCATTGTAATAGTTGGGTTTACGTTTAATTCAGAAATTAATTCTTGGATATACATTGCAGTTGCTTCTCCTTCTAATGTTGGGTTCGTAGCAAAAATTATTTCTTCTATATTGTTGTCGATTCTTTTTATTAGAGCATCAATTTTTAAATTATTTGGGCCCAGTCCATTCATAGGCGAAATAGCTCCATGTAGTATATGGTATAACCCATCATATATACCTGAATTTTCTATAACTATTACATCCAAAGGACTTTCAACTATACAAATTTGATTTTTATTTCTATTTCCTTCACAAATTAAACAAATTCGAGAATCTTTATTTGGATTTATTTCCATGATATAAAAACACATTTCGCATAAAACGATATGATCTTTTACAGAAACTAAAGCTTGAGAAAGTGTTTCTATTTCTTCAGAGGATTTTTGAGTTACAAAATATGTAAGCCTTTGAGCTGTTTTAGGTCCAATTCCAGGAAGGCCACTGAAAGCCAAAATTAAATTTTTAATAGGCTTTGGTATAATTTTGTTATTTATAGATTCCATTAAAATTTAAAATCCTAATCCAGGAATTTTAAATCCTCCTGTAATAGATTTCATTTTTTTAGATGCTTGTTTTTCTGCTTTTTTAGATGCATCATTTACTGCAGAAATGATATATTTTTCTAAATCTGTAGTATTAAAAGATTCTTGAAGACTAGAATCTATTGAAATAGAAAATAAAAGTTTGTCTCCTGTCATAACAACTTTTACTAAACCTCTACCAGATGATCCTTCAACCCTTAGTTCTTCAATTTCTTTTTGTGCCTGTTCCATTTTTTGTTTTAATTGTTGAGCTTGTTTTAATAAATTCATTTTATTCATTTGTCTTCCTTTTTATTAATTATTTTTCCTCCCATAGAGATTGCCATTCTTACTATAGGATTATCTTCTATCTTAGTTTCTGATTCGTTACTATCAGAAGAATTATTAGACAGAATTTTTATGGTTATATTTTCATTGTACACTTCAGATACTGTGCTTTCGATTAATTTTTTTACTTGTTGATTTTTTATTTCTTCAATCATATTTTCAGTTAAAGTTTTGCTTTGAAATTTTAAAGTTAGTATAGAGTTTTTGGGTAAAGGGTTTTGTACATTTCTAAGTAAAGATCCCAAAGTATATTTTTTTCCTCTAGATCTTTTGAGTTTTTCACAAACTTTTATCCACCTTTCATCTGCAGTAAACGCATTTCTAGTTTTTTGTTTAACCAAAGTTGCTTCTGATGGATTTTTTTGAGTTTCTAGTTCTTTTTTAGAGCTGCTTATGACTTGAAAAGATTGTTTTTCTGGAATAGATTTATTAATTGTTTTGGTTGTCGGAGCAACAGTAGTTTTTTGGTTAATAGAATTTTCTTGTTTTATTATCACAGTTATTAGGGCCATTTCTAAAGAAATAGGAGGATACTCCCCTGAAATTACTTCTTGTTTTGAAAATACATTGGTTATTTCAACTATGTTGTTTAAAGAAAATTTTGCTGATATATCTGTGGATTTTTTAATTATATTTTCAGACTGATTAATAATATTTATTTCTCCAATTTTTATTAAAGCTAATTCTCTTAGAGAGTTAATAATTTGTTTTTGTATTTCTAAAGGATCAATTCCTAAATCTATTAAAGAATGAGTGTTTTTAAAAACAGATGATGTGTCTTTACTTAACAATGAAAAGGCAATTTCTAAACTAATTGTTTCATCTATTAGGCCTAAAGAAGAAGAAACATTTTCTTCTGTTAAATTTGAGTTAAATTGTACTGATATTTGTTCTAGGATATTTTCGGCATCCCTTAAGCTACCTGTTGATACTTTTGTAATTAATTCTAAAGATTTTTTTGTGGCAGAAATTTTTTCTGTTTCACAAATTTTTATTAAGTGTTTAGTTAAATCATTATCTGCAATTCTTCTGAAATCGAATCTTTGACACCTAGAGACAATTGTTGGCGGCAAAGATTGAATTTCTGTTGTTGCAAGAATAATTACTACTTGAGAAGGTGGTTCTTCTAGTAATTTTAATAATGCTTCTGCAGCAAATTTAGTTAAACCATGAGCTTCATCAATTATGTAGACTTTGTATTTTCCTGAATTTGGTAAATACTGAGCGCTATCTTTTAAATCTCGAATATCTTCAATTTTCCTATGAGAAGCAGCATCTATTTCAATTAAATCTATCATATTTCCTGTAGTTACAGATTTACAGATTGAACATTTTTCACAAGGCTCTCCTTGAATTGAGTTTTGGCAATTCAGGGCTTTTGCAAGAATTCTTGCTGTAGAAGTTTTACCTACTCCCCTAGGACCAGAAAATAAATATGCGTGTGACCAATTTTTATTCATTACCGCATTTTTAAGAGTTGTACTTACATGTTCTTGTCCAATGAGTTCATTAAAGGACTGGGGCCTCCATCTTAGATAAAGAACTTTTTTATTAGTATTATTTTCAACCATTATTCAAAGTCGGAAACTATAATGTTTTATTATCAAAATTAAATTGTTTTAATATCATTAACGTTTTTTCTTTCATTAAAATATTTTCATTTGGCTCAAAATGATCAAAACCCAGAAGATGTAGAGTTCCATGTGCAACTAATGTTGCCATTTCAATTTCTATGCTATGTTGATAAAGCTTTGATTGTTTTTGAGCTTGAGGAAATGAAACAATTATATCTCCCAAATGATTATATTCATTATCTAGGGTATCTTTAGTTAAATCTTTTAACAATTTTCCTTCCTTCCATATTTCATTGTAAGGGAATGCTAGAACATCTGTCACAGTATTTTCTTTTAAGTAAAGATAATTAAATTTTTTTAAATTTTTATCATTAGTTACTTGAATAGCTATTGAATCAGAGCAAAGATTTTTTGATCCTAAATCTCTTGCAATTTTTGCAACATCAATAAGTAATTTTTTAGAAATTTTGCTTTTATATTCTTGATTTATCTGTACAGTAATATTTGAAGACATTTAATGATTATTGTAGGGTTTTTTTAATCTAAGTGTTTCTTCCCTTAATATTTTTACCTTACTTAATAAAAACACAGTTTCTTTATTTATGGTTTCTATTTTAGAAGCTGCTGTGACAGAAGCCCTAAGAGCAATATCTACTTCTGTCCGCATTATTTTTTTTAGTTCAAGAAATGTTTTATAAATATATAAAGATGGAATTAATTCTTCATTAATAGTTGATTTTAGTAATTGATTTGATGAAGAATGAGAAAGCATTTCTGCATACTTTAAGGCATCCTCAAGAAGATCATATAAGAATTGTTGATTTTGTTTTTTCTTCATAAAGCGTTAATCTTTTCTCATTATTATTATAAAAAATACTCAAGGAGATTTTACATGAAAAGAGTTGGTTTTTTATTCAAAATTAAAGAAGAGCATAAAGAAGAATATAAAAAACACCACCAAAATGTTTGGCCTGAGATGTTAGAAGCATTAAAAAAACATGGTTGGAATAACTATTCTATATTCATGACTCCAGAAGGACTTCTTTTTGGATATTTTGAAACTCCTCATAGTTTTGAGGAAGCTTTAGATTTAATGGCAACGGAAGATATTAATTCCAAATGGCAAGATTTTATGGCTCCATATTTTGAAAATATCGGAGATCAACATCCCGATGAAAATATGATGGAACTTGAAGAAGTTTTTCATACAGATTAACTTTTATGAAAAGACATTGTTTTATGTTCAAAATTAAAGAAGAACATAAGGAAGAATATAAAAAACATCACCAAAATGTTTGGCCTGAAATGTTAGATTTGATTACTAAGAGGGGAGTAAAAAATTATTCTATATTTATGACTCCAGAAGGACTTCTTTTTGGATATTATGAAATTCCTGATAATTTTAAAAAAGAATCTTTGTCTGCTAAAGATGAAGAAATAAATACTAAATGGCAAAATTTTATGGCTCCATATTTTGAAAATATTGGAGGCAAACACTCTGAAAAAAGATCAATTATTTTAGAAGAAGTTTTTCATATAGATTGATTAGAAATGAATAGCTTCGTTGGAAATTGCTAACCCTGCTTCTTTTAATGCTTCTGATAAAGTAGGGTGCGCATGAGTAAGCATTCCTAGTTCTACATTAGTTCCTTCTAGTAATTTTAAAATACCTATTTCTGCTATTAATTCTGTTACTTCAGGACCAATTAAGTGTGCACCAATTAATTCTCCAGATTCATCATCTGTAACTAATTTTACAAATCCTTCTGAGTCACCAATAGCTATAGCTTTTCCTACAGCTTTAAATGGAAATTTTGAAGTTTTTATTGACCTGCCTGAGTCTCGTGCTTCTTTTTCAGTAAGACCAATGCTAGCAATTTGAGGTTGGCAATAGGTGCACCTAGGCATTTCTTTATAGTCAAGAGAGTGTACTGTAGACCCAGAAGCATGTTCTGCTGCTATGGCACCTTGAGAGAAACCTACATGAGCCAACATTAATTTTCCTGTGACATCTCCAACAGCATAAATATTTGTAATATTGGTTAACATATTGTCATCTACGGAGATGAATCCTTTTTCAAGGTTTACGCCAATTTCTTCTAATCCTAAATTATCAGTGTTTGGTTGTACTCCTACTCCTAATAAAACTTTTTCACATTCATACTGGATCTCTGATCCATCTTGTTCATATCTTATTATTACCTTGTTTTCTGTTATTGAAGTGCCTAATACCTTACAACTAGTGGCAAACTTTATACCTCTGTTTGAAAAAGATTTTTCTAATTCTATTGAAATATCTTCATCTTCATTAGGAACTAAATGAGGAAGCATTTCAAATAACATTACTTCAGATGAATAAGAATTAAAAAGATATGCAAATTCCACTCCGATTGCTCCAGCACCAATAATTCCTATAGATTTTGGTGCCTCTTTTAAATCTAATGCTTCTCTACTTGTGATAATAAAATTTTTGTCTATTTCTAGGTTAGGTAAACTTTTAGGGCGAGCCCCTGTAGCTATAATAAAATTTGATGCTTTAATAATATCTTCAGAATTCATTAATTTTATTGTTTCGTTAGTAATGAATTTTGCAGTATCTTCGAATAAAGAAATTTTATTTTTATTTATTAAATATCCTATTCCTTGAGTCAAAGAAGAAGAAACTTCTCTACTTCTTTCTACTGCTTTTTGAAAATCTATATTTAGTTTTTCAAAGCTAACTCCCCATTTTTCACTTTCTGAAATTTGATTGATGAATTCAGCATTTTTCAACAGAGATTTACTTGGGATACAGCCCCAGTTTAAACAAACCCCTCCCAATCCAGCTATTCCTGAGCCGTCATCTTTTTCTATTAACGCAACTTTCTTGCCTAGCTGAGATGCTCTAATTGCTGCATGGTATCCAGCTGGGCCAGCACCAATAACTGCTATGTCAAAATCATGTTGAGTCATGTTCATTTCTCCTTATCCTAATGATAAAAAAGGTGTTATCTGAAAAAATATTTAAACTTTAGTCCATTTATATAGCAATTTTACTAAGATAACAAAAAAAACTCCTAGTAATAATCCCCCTAAAGAAATAATTAAAAAAACTATAGCATAAGGCTCCCAAGTTTTAGGACAAGAAAGAACACTTAAACAAATCCAATAACTTGTAATGGAATAAAAGATAGAAAAAATTATTCCTATTATTAATCCTATAAATGCACCTTTCTTAATCATTTTGATATATTATAAAATTTTTATACTAATTGTATTTATAAAAAACTTATTATGGAAAGCTTTGATAATTTAAATGAACAAGCACTAAACCATTTGTTTGTTGGTATGAGCAATACAAACGATCTAAGCATGGAAGGTGGTCCAACAATTCTAAAAGAGGGTAAAGGTATTTATGTTTGGGATCAAGAAGGTAACAAATATTTAGATGGTATTTCAGGAATGTATTTCCGGAATATAGGCTATGGAAGAGAACAGGTAGCAAAAGAAATTTATAAACAATTATCTAAAGTTAGCATGAATATGTATTCAGCAGTTACTGAGTCTACAATAAGGTTATCTAAAAAATTAGCTGATTTAACTCCAGGAAATTTAACAAAAACATTTTTTTCTAGTGGAGGCTCTGAGGCAAATGAGACATCTTTAAAAATGGCTCAAGCATTTCATAACAGGCAGGGCAATAAAGGGAAATATAAAGTTATTAGCCGAAAAGGTTCTTATCATGGAGGCACTTTTGGAACTATGTGGTTAGGCTCTCATCCTTTCTTGCCCAGAGATGAATATCAACCAGTGCCATTAAATGTGTTACATGTTCCAAACCCAAACCCCTATAGATATGAAGAAATTGGAGCAAATAGTGAAGAAGAATGTGGAGAAAAAGCTGCTAGAGCCATTGAAGATCTGATTCTTTTTCATAATCCAGATTCAATTTCTGCAGTTATTGGAGAACCTGTGGCTCAACCACTAGGTGGAGTTGTTCCTCCTTTAAATTATTGGCCACTTGTTAAAGATATATGTGAAAAATATGATGTTCTTTTAATATTTGATGAAATTATTACTGGTTTTGGAAGATTAGGGGAATGGTTTGGTGCTGATTTAGTAAATGTGACTCCAGATATTATGAGTGTAGCCAAAGGAATGACCAGTGGTTATTTTCCTTTGGGTGCCTCAATTGCTAGCTTAAAAATAGCTAAAGCTTTTGATGGAGATAAAGAAAATTCTTTTAAACATATGTTTACTTATTCAGGTCATCCTGGAGGAACCTCTGCAGCTTTAAAAAATATTGAAATTTTAGAAAATGAGAAGTTAGTTTTTAATGTAAAAATTAGAGGAGAACAGTTAAAAAAAGGATTAAATGAATTAAAGAACAAATTAAAAATAATTGGAGATGTTAGAGGGGTAGGTTTACTACAAGGATTAGAATTTGTAAAAGACAAAAAATCCAAAGAACCTTTTCCTCTCGAAGCAAAATTAGGAAAAAAAATTACAGAAGGTCTTAAAAAAAGAGGAGTTTGGATAAAAGTTTCTGATTATATCCTTCCTATAGCTCCCCCTTTAATAATATCTTCATCTGAAATAAGTGATTTTCTCTTAATTCTTGAAGAAACATTAAAAGAAGTAGAAAAAGAAGTACTTCTTTAATTACTATTTTTTATTTGTTATTGGGTTTTTAGTAATTACGCTAGAAAGAGCTACAGGGGTTTCTAGGTCTACAGATGGCCCTGAATTTAAGAAAGACAATGTAAGCTTTACTCTACTATCTAAAATTCTTAAAGTACTGATAAGCTTTAATCTTTTAAATTCAGGAATATTTTTCATTTGTAAAGATGCGACTTCAGCAGAAAGGTCTAATATTCTTGATTCAATTGAAGCAGTTTCTTGTTTTTTAGTTTCTTTTATTTCCAATGTTTGTGATTGAGTTTTTTGTGTCTCTAAAGGTTTTCCATTTATAACATTATCAATAATAGTTTCTATTTCTAAATCTTGATTATTTTTGGCTATAGAGACTATTTTTTCTACATAAACTGAACTTAATTTTCCATCAATAAAGGGTTTAGCAATTTCAATTTGTCTTTTTGTGTCATCAATATCTGCAATGCTTCTAGCCTCTTTAAAGGTTAATTTTCCTGTATTAAGATGCTCTGTTAATTCAGGAGCTAGAGTAGTAATAAGACTTTCATAATGATGAATTGTTCCTGCTGTAATCCCTGTTCTGCGAGCTAGTTCTTGTTGAGTTGTTTTAAATTTTTTTCTGTAAGCTACTAAAAGATTTCCTAGATTTAATGCATTTACATGAGGTTTTTCGTAACTGGTTTGAATTTCTAATTCAAATTTTTCTTGATCTTCGAGTTTTTCGAATAGTAGACATTTGATATATTTTTGTCCTTGACCTTTTGCTTCTATTATTTGGTTTACTCCAGAGAAAATCTTGAATGACCCATCAGTGTTTTTTGAAACAATGGGATGAGAATATTTTTTGATTTTTTTTAATCTACTAGCATTTTTATTCGATTTTGAGATTTCATTTAAATTTATGGTTTTTATTAAATTTTTTATTGATATTTCCATGAATGTTTCTCCATTAAATTTTTGTTATTCTTTAATTTTGAGCATTCTAAAAAGCATAATCAAAAATTGTCCTGATTGGGAAAACGCATATTCTAAAAACTTGTTGACTTTGGAATATTAAGAGAATATCTTTAAAGTCTAATAACAAAATGAAGTATAAATGTCTTAAATATGATTCCTCCTTATGTTTCTTACAAAACATTCCGAAATTTTTTAGAATTTCTTAAAGAGACTTTTCCCTCAAGGATAGATAGAAGTGTATGGGGCCCTCGATATTCTGGAACTTCCGGTCAACAATTAATGACCGCATTAAAAGTTCTTAATTTAATTGATGAAAATGGTATTCCTTCAGATACTTTAAGGTTTCTGGTTAACAGTGAAGGTCAAAATAGAAGAAATATTTTAAAAAAATTATTAATGAAAACCTATGAACCTATTTTTAAAATAGATTTAACTAAGGCTACTAAATCTCAATTTCATGAATTGTTTAAAAATTTTGATACCAAAGAAGGTGTAATAATAAAATGTGAAGCTTTTTTTATTCAAGCATGTCAAGATGCAGGTATTGAATTATCATCATTTATTCTTGCAAGAAGGCATATATCTGTGAGAAAAAATAATTCTTCAATAAAAAACAAGGTACACTCAAATAATCAAAAAGGATTTCAAAAAATTAGTCTTAATAGTGACAATCTTCTTATTTCAAGTATTTTGAAAAAGTATCCTGAATTTGATCCTTCTTGGGAGCCTGGTGTACAAGAAAAATGGTTAGATGGAATGATAAAATTGTATGATGGTTTATCAAAATCAGACCAAAATATCATTGATATAAATTAAAAAAGGGTTGAGAAAACCCAACCCTTTTTAAGATTATTTAATAAGTTATACTTACATCATTCCCATTCCATCCATACCACCACCTGGCATTGGTGGAGCAGCAGGAAGAGGTGAATCTTCTTTCTTGTCGGTGATCAAAGACTCTGTTGTAAGAATCATTCCAGCAACTGAAACAGCATTTTCTACAGCAGCCCTAGTAACTTTGGCTGGATCAATAATTCCAAGAGTTAGCATGTCACCAAATTTATCGTTTCCAGCATCATATCCATGGTTGCCTTTTCCTTTCTTTATTTCATCTAAAACAACTGCGCCTTCAGCACCAGAATTATTAGCAATAACTCTTATTGGTTCTTGTAAAGCGGCTTTCAAAATACTGACTCCAGTTTGAAGTTCAGCATCCTTAACTTTAGATAAACTTTCTGATGCTCTTATTAATACTGTTCCTCCGCCTGGAACAATTCCTTCATCAACAGCAGCTCTAGTTGCTGATAAAGCATCTTCTAATCTTTGCTTTTTCTCTTTTAGTTCTATTTCTGTTGCAGCGCCTACTTTAATTACAGCCACTCCTCCAGAAAGTTTAGCCATTCGCTCTTGAAGTTTTTCTCTGTCATAATCAGAAGTTGTTTCTTCTATCTGAGCTTTAATTTGGTCAATTCGACCTTGAATTTCAGATTTATCTCCTTTTCCACCAACAAAAGTAGTATCATCTTTTCGTGACACAACTCTTTCAACTTGCCCTAAATCATCAAGGGTAGTAGTTTCTAATTTTAGCCCTACGTCTTCAGTAATAACTCTTGCTCCAGTGAGAATAGCTATGTCCTGTAACATTTCCTTTCTTCTATCACCAAATCCAGGTGCTTTTACAGCTAATCCGTTTAAAGTTCCTCTCATTTTATTTACAACTATTGTAGCTAAAGCCTCTCCTTCAAGATCTTCAGCTATAACAATAATATTCTTATTGGATTGTAAGATTTTTTCTAAAACAGGAAGAATGTCAGATACAGCAGAAATCTTTTTATCTGTTACTAATACATAAGCGTTTTCTAGAACTGTTTCCATTCTTTCAGCATTAGTTACAAAATAAGGAGAAATGTAACCTCTATCGATTTGCATTCCTTCTACAAAATCAGTTTCATACTCTAACCCTTTTCCTTCATCAACTGTAATTACTCCATCTTTACCAACTTTATCCATCACATCAGCAATTAATTGTCCCATTTCGTCGTCATGAGCAGATAAACTTGCAACTTGAGCAATTTGATCTTTTCCTTCAACGGCAGTAGACAATGATGCAATTGTGGACCTTACTGAGCTTACAGCATGATCTAATCCTTTTTTTATAGACAATGGATCTGCTCCAGCAGCAACATTTTTGAATCCTTCTTGTATAATTGCTTGAGCTAATACTGTAGATGTAGTGGTTCCATCACCAGCATCATCATTAGTTTTTTTAGAAGCTTCTTTAATTAATTGAGCTCCCATATTTTCAAAAGGATCTTCTAAATCAATCTCTTTTGCAATTGTTACTCCATCAGAACAAACTTGTGGAGGTCCAAATTTTTTATCTAATATTACATTTCTTCCTTTTGGCCCTAATGTGACTTTAACAGTGTCTGCTAAAGTATCAATACCTTTTTTTAGTCTAGTTCGACCATCAGACCCAAAACTTAAATCTTTTGGCATTTTTGTCTCCGTAATTCCTCGTATTGAGGTTTGAATTATTTAATTAACTATTGCAAGAATATCGCTTTCTTTTACAATCAAAAAATCAGTGCTGTTCTCACTATATTCAGTGCCTGAGTATTTTGAATAGATCACGATATCATTAACTTTTACAGACATTTTGATAGTATTACCTTCATCTGTAGTTCTGCCTGAGCCCACTGCCACAACTTTACCTTTTTGAGGTTTCTCTTTTGCAGTATCTGGAATGTATATTCCTCCTGGGCTTTTTTCAACATCATCGTCTGAAGGTTGGATAATTACTCTATCACCCAATGGCTTCAATTTTAATGACACTTTTTCCTCCTAGTTTATTTTGTTTAAATTTTTTGCTTGCAAAAATCGAATTTATGATTGCGACATGTTATTTTAGCAGAAAGATTGTTTGCCTGCTAATATTTTTATACTCAAATGAAATTTTTGTTATAAATGGTGAAAATACTTAGTTTTAATGAAGTAAGATCAATCTAAATGGTCAAGATATTGAGAAAGGAAATCAAATTCTACGAAATCAGAATAAGCTTTTATAAGTGATTTTGTAATTGGGCCAAAAATATGTTCTCCAATTTTTTTCCCATTAAATGAAGTTACTGGACATATGCATAAGCTTGTTGATGTTAAAAACATTTCTTCAGAATTAATGGCTTCAAAAACTTCAATATCTTTTTCAACTACTTGAAGTCCAATTTTTTTAGCTAAATTAATTACTGTTTCTCTACTAATTCCTCCTAAAACATTTTGTGCTTTTGGTGTGTAAAGAATATTATTGGAAATTGTAAAAATATTGCTTCCCATCCCTTCAGTTAAATTTCCATTAATATCTAGTAATATAGCCCATGCATCTTCATCTATGTGCTTAATTTCATTATCTCCAAGAATTAGATTAATGTAATTGTGTGTTTTTGCTCTTGGGCTCATGCTTTGAAAAGGAGTTCTTCTTACAGAAGGGGTCCAAACTTTAATTCCTGTTTCATATAAAGAAGCTCTAGGTTTTAATGGAAGGGGGGCACACTCAACAATGATAGTAGGACCTCCATCAATGTCCCATTGTTCTCCTCCAACTTTATCTATACCTCGAGATATTCTTTGGCCTACCCAGTAATCCTCTTTATTGTTAATCAAAGGTAAATTTATTTCTAAAATTTTATTGGAAATATCTATCATTTCTTTTTTAGATAAATTTATATGAATATCCATGTAATTTAGAGATTCGTATAAACGATCCACATGTTCTTTGATCTTAAAAATTTTGTGACCAAAAGTTCGGGTCATGTCAAAAACACCATCGCCATACTTAAAGCTTCTGTCTCTAAATGGAACTTTTGCTTGGCTTTCGGGAATATAGTTTCCGTTAAAATAAACTGTTCTTTCTGAATCTTTTTTGTTAATCATATTTTTTCTACTATAGCATTTTTATCATCTAAATATATTCTGGATGACCATAAATTTGATGATGCTTTTAAAATCGTTTTAGAAGTATAGTTTTTTAGATTAGATTTTTTAAATATAATTTTTTCTCCAAAAAGATTTTTTAAATTAGTGTTATTGATAAAATTATTTAAAGAATGTATATCCCCCAAACAAATGAAATAATCAAATTTCTTTTTTTTTGGCAACATATAATTTTTAATGTCTTCATGAACTTTATTTTGAAGACTTTCTATCCACTTTTCTCTATTTCTCTCAAATCTTCTTTGTGATTGTCCTCCAGCTTTATGTTTTCCTTTAACATATCGAGAACCTCTTTTTGAAAATAAAACTTTTTTATATTCTATAATTCCTGTTACCCAGGAACCTAACTCATAGAACAATAAACCCAAAGTTAAGTCTTTTTTTAATGTTTTTTCTATGTCTTCAATTGATTTACAGTCTTTTTTGCTAAAAGGGAAAGGTAATCCTATAAAAAAAGAAAAATCTTTTAAAATAATTACTATTGTGAATTTATTAATTTGATTATAAGTACTTAAATTATTTAAATTAGATAATTTTTCAGAATTAATAATTTTTATTGATAAAATATCATTTGAAAGTTTTGTATCATTTAATAATACAATTAACTTAGCTCTACTTATCCAACTAACTTTATTTTTTTCTATTATCATAAATTAAGATTTATATTCATAAGGGTTTGATGTTTTTTATTGAAATTTGGTTTTGCCCCTAAACCATGTCCTTTTGGGAAAAGAAATTCACCGTTATTTATTAATTCTTTAGGATAAATATAACTATGCCTGTCTTTTATTTCGTAAACTGCATGTTCCATGGGTAGCTTAGATCTCAATGTGGCAGTAACATGTGCGCTTCCAAGCAAAGAGATTGGACCAGAAGGACAATGAATTGAAAAAGAATGTTGAGAAATTTTTCCTAATTCCTTTCCTATTCTTGTAGCTTCTGCTAATCCACCACAATATTTAACATCTGGCATTAAAATATCAAGAGTTTTTGAATTTAATAAATCTAAGAATTTTTTTATTCCAAAAAATTCTTCTCCTCCAACTAAGTTTCCTTTTATGAATTTTTTAAGTGATTTTAATTCTTTTGAAGAATTTTTTGGATTCATTGGTTCTTCAAACCAATTTACTCCCATATTAAATAATTTTTTTTCGGTAGCAACAGATGAATCAAAGTCAAATTTTGAATGACAATCTACAAGCAATTCTTGTTCTTTTGTTAATATTTTTGTTATTTCATTTACTCTAATTAAGCCTTCATTTATAAAATTGTTATTTTGGTAAAAATTATTTGGATAATTATCAAAAGGAGCACATTTAATGTGTGAAAAGCCATCTGAAATTGCTTTTTTAGCCATATTAGTAAAAGCTTTAGGGCTTCTGTCAACAGGCCCGCTGTTATCAGGTAAAAGGGATCTATTAATATTGGCATATAGTTTTATTCGATTTAATGAAGAAGATGGAAGAGAAAATAAATTTCTTAAATATTCTTTCATTGATTTTGATTCTTTTTTAGCAAAAATATCCAAGCAAGCTGATCTAATTCCACTTATAGATGTCGCTATAGCGAGATTAGTATATGCTTCTTCATTGTGTATTAATTCTGATATTTGATGATCATTATAAATTTCTATTCCTGATAATTTTTTTAAACTTTTATTTAAAGCAATCTCTAGTTGATTATTTTTAGAATAATTAGACATTGTTAGTTCTGAGAATCCTTTCTGGTTACATTCTGAAGAAATTTCTAGAATTAACCATTCTGTTTCTGCCCTGACTGGAAAAGAATATAATTTGGCTTTGCTAATTTTCATTTATTTAAGATTGCTTTGTCCTATATTTTGAGAATTTTGGACTATTTGTAAATTCATCTATTTCTATTCTTTCTCCACCTAAAGAATTAGAAACATTTGCAGCCAAAACTGTAGATAAAGAGTTAATGCTGTTTTGAAATGAATTTAATCTTAATTTTTCATTTTTTTCAATAATTGATTCAACAAATGATTTTGAAATTTCATAAGTATTTTGATTTCCCATTGGCTCTTCATGGGGACCTTTTGCTAGGATTTTTTTATTGTTTGATTCTTTTTCTTTGCCTTGAATTCCATAAGCAACTAAATTTTCCTCAAATTTTATTAAGGAATGAGTGGTTAAAATATAATCAAAGCGTTCTTGAAAGATCACATTTGCAGGACGAGTAAAAATTAAATTTGCAGTACCGCCTTTTTTGAATCCGTATGTTACATGATATGCAATGGGATTATCACCTTCAATATTGTGTAATTCTTTAGGTCTTTCAGTATAAGCAGCTTGAACCCATTTTATATCATCAGAAGCCCAAAATCTCATAAGATCAGTTTGATGTATTCCTGCTTCTACCATTGATGTTCCCGACCATAACCTATTAGCTGTCCAAATTCTGTTTCCAGGACCATCCATTTTTTCTGTATGAGTATATTTTACTCCGTGAGATTCAACTCCTCCACCATGATACATAGTAATAGATGCAACCCATTTATCAGATAAATAAGAATTTAGTTCTTTGTACCATGGATCATAGCGCATTTGAAATCCTACAATAGAGTTTATTTCGTTTTTTTCAATAACCTCTGCCATTTCTTTTACTTGATCTAAAAATAATGATTGTGGTTTTTCTGCGAATATTGAAATTCCTCTTTTGGCTGTTTCAATAATTTCTTTTTTATGTTGATTTGGAGGAATTACAAACCATACAGCATCAACTTCTTCTTTTTTTAAAAATTCATCATAGTCAGTGTAGAGACTATAGTTTTTTTGAGAATAACTAGGAATATTTTTTCTTATATTTTTTTCTAATAAATTTTCAGAGAATGGGTCAATTAGAGATTGAATTTTTACCATTTCATTTTCTTCAAGTTTAATTAGGTTTTCGAGATGTTGTAATCCTCTTTGACCAATTCCAATTATTGCTATTTTTAAAGGTTTTGACATGATTTCTCCAATTAGATAATTATTTTTATTAGATTAACATGAGTTTTATTTTTCATGTGAAAAAGATAGGATTATAACTATATAAATTTTTATTAAAAAGGTAGCAATGATTACTCCAGAGATTTTGAAAAACAAACTTCAAAAATTACCTAGATACAAATTTGCTCATCTACCAACACCCTTAGAAAAAATTGAAAGACTTGGGTCTGATATTGGAAGCCCTAATCTTTGGGTAAAAAGAGAAGATACAACAGGGTTAGTTCTTGGTGGAAATAAAGCAAGACACTATGAATTTGAAATTCCTCATATAATTGATGAAGGGTATGATGTTTTGATAAATATTATGGATTATCATTCAAATAATGCTCGAATGACTGGAGCAGCAGCAAATAAATTTGGCATTCCTTATGTTCTAATTTCCGAATATGCAAAAGGAAAACCTAAGCAAGGAAATATGTTGATAGATGTTTTGCTTGGAGCTGAAATTCATGCTTTGAGCTCTGAAGAATCAAAAAATTCTAAAGAATATTCAAAAAAATTAGAGAAAGAATTAATAAATAAGGGCAAAAAGCCTTATTTATTACAAGAACATAGATTTCCATCAATTGTTGGCATAATAGCTTATATTAATGCAACTTTAGAGTTAAATGAACAATTTCAAGAGAAAGGATTAGACAATATACATATTTTTGGAGTTGCAGGGAGATCATTGTGTGGCTTAGTTACAGGGTCTAAAAATTTGGGACTTGATTGGAAATTTACTGGTATTAGTGTTAGTGAAAAAACTGATTTTAATGATTATATTTTTAAAAATTCAGAGTATTTAAAGGAATTATTGGATCTTCCTTTAACTTATTCAAAAGATGATTTTCCTATTATTCATGATTATATTGGTGATGGTTATGGTATTTTGACTCCTTCTGTGAAGGAAGCAATATTAAAGGCTGCTAAACTTGAAGGTTTACTCGTTGATCCTAATTATAGTGGACCAGTGCTCGCATCTATTATTGATCGAATAAAAAATAATCAAATTGATAAAAAAGAAAATGTTGTTTTTCTTCACACAGGAGGGCTTCCTTCTTTGTTTAGCTATTCAGACGAGTTAACTTAATATTTTTTTTAGATTTTAGACCTATAAAAACAGAAAATATTACTAATACTAGGAATATAAATAAAAAAGTTATAGAAGTGGAATAATAATTAGAATTATTAGGTTTTTTGTTGACTGTTACAGGAATTGAAAAGTTATCAGAAAAATTATTATTAGAAATTTTTATTACTATTTCCCAATCTCCTTCATCTTCTATTTTAAACAAACTAAAATAGTTATCAGGATTTTGAGGTGAATTGAGTGCTAAGCTTTTAATTTTTTGAATTTTTGACTCAACATTGCATGAATTGAAACAAGCAAGAATATCTATTCTGACACTTTTTAATGATGCCAAATTGTTTTTGATAACAGGAGTGATTTTTAAGCGAATTTCTTCTGATGTTGTTAAAACTTCAGGTTTAATTTCTATGTTTAGATTTATGTTTTGGGAATTATATTCAAAATTACTTGAACCTTCTGCGATTAAAAGTGATGCTTTCGACAAAAATATAATTGTAATTATTATTAATAATAAAATTGTTTTATTTAGTTGGTTATCTTTGAACCCTACCACTTGTATCACCTTTAGCAACAGATTCAACTTCTGAGAGCGAAACTAGATTTAAGTCTCCATGAATAGTATGAGCTAGAGCAGAAGATGCTATTGCAAAATCAAGTGTATCTTTAGCTGTAAAATTTTGAATATTTCCATATATTATTCCAGCAGAAAATGCATCTCCACCGCCAACTCTATCAACAATATGTACAGGATATTTTTTCCCAATATGCATTTTTATTTCTTTATCTGTGTTGTCAACATACACTGCAGACCAATTATTATCACTAGCTGATATACTTTCTCTAAGAGTAATTCCTACTTTTGAGAAGCCAAAATTTGATATTAGTTTAGATATGACATCTTTATATGCTTCAGGATTCAGTTCACCTGATGTAACATCTTGGCTTTCTGCAGAAACTCCAAGGCATTTTTCTGCATCTTCTTCATTACCAATAGCGATATCTACGTGATCCATTAAGGGCTTCATTATTCTTTGGGCTTCTTCAGAGCTCCAAAGATTTTTTCTGTAATTCATATCAGCACTCACAGTTAAACCTAATTTTTTTGCTGCTTTAGCAGCCTCCATTGTTACTTCTGCAGCAGATTCTGAGAGAGCTGGAGTAATTCCAGTAAAATGAAACCAATCAATATCTTTAAATGCTTTTTCCCAATCAATCTTACCAACTTTAACTTCGCTGATTGCACTTTTAGCTCTATCATATATCACTTTTGAAGGTCTCATAGCAGCACCATTTTCTAAGAAATAAAGGCCAAGTCTTTTTCCTTCCATTTTTATAGAAGAAATATCAATCCCAAAACTTCTGATTCTATTTAATGCAGTTTCTCCAATATCGTTCTTAGGTAGTAATGTTATAAACTTTGTTGGAACACCAAATTGTGCCAACGAAACAGCCACATTATATTCTCCCCCTCCATAGTCAATTTCAAAATTGTTAGCTTGAACAAATCTTTCTTGTTTTGGTGTTGCGAGTCTTAATAAAATTTCACCAAATGTTGCAACTTTATTTGAAGCAGATAAGCTTGCCATAAACTCTCCTTATTTAATCTTTTTAATAGTTTCAGATAAATTTTTACAATTTTTTGTTAACAATTCCCAATTTTGACCAGAAATAATTTCTTTTGTAAAAAGCTTGGAGCCCATTCCTACGGCAAAAACCCCTGATTCAATCCATTTTTTTAAAGACTCTGAATTTGTGTCTACTCCCCCTGTAGGCATAATTTTTACCCAATGCATTGGAGCCATTACAGATTTTACGAAAGATGGGCCTCCTATAGAATCTGCTGGAAATATTTTTACAATATCACAGCCTAATTCTTGAGCTAATGAAATTTCTGTAGGAGTTAAACATCCAGGAATATATGGAATTTGTTTTCTGTTACATGCTTTTGCTACTTCAGAATTTGTTACTGGCCCGACTATAAAATTTGACCCTAAAGACATATATAAATCTGCTAAAGAAGCATCTAATATAGATCCTGTCCCCAATATCATTTCTGGAAAATTTTTTCTACAAAAAATCTCCAATTCTTTAAATACTTCCCATGCAAAATCCCCTCTATTGGTAAATTCTAATATTTTTATTCCACCTTTATAGCAAGACTCTGTGATTTTTTTGACAATTTCAATGTCAGAGTCATAAAAAACAGGGACAACTTTATTGTTATTTATATAATTTAATGTGGTCAGTTTATCAAAACTACCCATAATTACCTCTTGTTTAATCTTAAAAATGATTTATTATTTATTTTTCTAATAAAACAATAATATATCTTACTGGTGAAATAATTAACAAATGAAAAAAAATCAAGTTAAAGAAAAATTAAAAAATAATATTCCTTCAATAGGAACTTGGGTTTCAACAGGAGATCCATTTGTTTGTGAAGTTATTAGTAGGCTTGGTTTAGACTGGATTACTATAGATTTAGAACATAATGCTGTTGATTTTTCTCAATTAGTTCACTGTTTTAGGGCCCTTCAAGGTTCTTCTTCTGCTCCATTTGTAAGAGTTCCATGGAATGATCGGCAAGTAATTAAGAGAGTACTTGATATAGGTGCAATGGGAATAGTAATCCCTGACATTAAGGATCCCGAAGATGCATTAAATGCGGTGTCTGCTTGTAGATATCCTCCAGTTGGCCTTAGAGGGATTGGCGCTAGTAGACCAAATACTGTTTATGGAGATGACTATTATCAAAAAGCCAATGATGAAATATGTGTTGTATTAATGATTGAAGATATTAAAGCTGTAGAAAAAATTGAGGATATTTTAAATGTTTCTGGGATAGATGTGATTTTTATAGGGCCTAATGATTTAGCTTCCTCTATGGGAATCACTTTGGGTATGGATAATAATAATCCTGAGCATAAAGAAGCAGTAAATAAAGTTTATCAAGCCTGTGCTAATCGAGGTATACCAATGGGAATTCATTGTGTAGATGGAAAAGAAGTTGAAAAAAGAATTAAAGAAGGTATGCGTTGGATGCCAATAGCATCAGATGTTAGATTATTAAAATCGAGTTTTGAAGAAGAATTAAAAAAAATTTCTAGTTTTGATGCTATTTCTCAAAAAGATGGAAGATTTTTTTATTAATATTTGCTTAAAGAAAGTTATTAAATAATTGTGTTTATTTAATAGAAAATCCATCTAGATGAATTTTTTTTTCAATATTTTTTGAATGAGCTTGTACTGTGAATCTACCTAATCCATTGGGTTTAATCAAATCGAGCATTGCCTTTCTATTTAAATTTTTTTGATTTTCAGGCAAATTACTTTCTCTTATTTGATTTAGAAAATTTTTAAAACCTAGATTTATTAAAAAGTTAGATTGATTAACAGATTTATAATAATCAAATCCAACTGCGGTTAAATTTTTATTCCATAAATTAAAATCTATATCATATGTCATGTCTTTTTTACCAATATCAGTTAACGGATTTTGATCAGAATTGTGGTTATAATAACATCTAAAACTGTTGTAATAGATTTGGTTATTTTCGATATTTGGGGAATTAAAACCATAATCTATAGTTATTACAAAACCTTGATCTAAAATTTTATAAAAATCATTTGCTAACTTAGGCAAGTTTTCATTAAATTCTATTTTGCTTTCTGAAGGAATATTCTCATAATTATTTAACAAAGTTTTTAATATTTTTTTATCAGTGATTTCTAATAATTTAAATTGAAATTTTTCTTCAATGAAGTCTATAAAAATTTCTTTAAAGCCATTAGTAGTTTTTTGAAATCTTCTTGTAGGAAGAGAATCAATTAATTCATTTGAAATAACACATCCTATTTTAGGGATTTCTTTAAGTTCTTTTACTGAATTTATATGTAGAATTTTTTTTTCAGTTACTGGGCTAGAGTCAATAATTACATATTTCATTTGTTTTAAAAATGTAGGGTTATTTGTAGAACAATAATTAATTAAGTCTTTAGCTAAAGTTCCAGGTGCTCCTCCAAACTCAAAAATGTAGAAAGGATTAGGCTTATCCATGAATTCCCAAATTTGGATAAGTTGTTTTCCAATTAACGATCCAAAAAGTGGGTGAACATGAGGGCTAGTTATAAAGTCTCCTTTTTCTCCGATACGATTTGTTGAGTAATATCCAAGTTCTTTTTTATAGAGAGCAAGATTCATAAACTCAGAAAAATTAACAGGACCAGAAGAATGAATTTTTTCAGCTAAGATTTTTTCTAGCATTAATCTTAATAAAAATTAATTTCTATCTAGAATCAATATTTATATAAGGTCTAGTTTCTTCACCATTATAATGTAGTAAAGGCCTTAGTAGAATATTGTTTTTATATTGTTCTAAAACTTGAATCGTCCATCCAGGTATTCTGCCTACAGCAAAAATAGGAACAAATAAATCAGTTGGAATTCCCAATAAGTGATAAATTACTCCAGCATAGAAATCAACATTAGCATTGATTCCTCTTCTGCGATATGGTTCCATTGCTTCTTTAACAGCTACTAAAATTTCATACCAACTAGGATCTCCTTTTTCTTTACTTAACATTTGGACGCCATCTTCTAAATGTTTAGCTCTTGGGTCTTCAGATCTATAAACCCTATGCCCAAAACCCATTACTCTTTCTTTGTTTTTCAATAAGTTTCTCACATAGTTTTTTGCATTCTCAGGGGCTCCAACATCTTTAACCATCTTCATAACATTTTCTGCAGCTCCTCCATGAGATGGACCAGATAAAACTGCAATTCCAGTTGTTATAGCACTATGTAAATCTGCTTGTGTTCCTGCACTAACTCTTGCAGCAAAAGCAGATGCATTAGAACCATGATCAGCATGTACGATAAAGTCTTTGTCTATTAAATTAGAGACTAGATCAGAAGGGTTTTCCCCAGTCATCATATAAAGAAAATTTGCAGCATGAGACAAATTATTATTAGGCTTTATAGGATTTTTCCCATTTCTAATTGAATTATGTGCCATCACTATAGTAGGAACTTGTGCTGTTAATCGTATTCCTTTTCTTAATGTGGCTTCTGGAGACTTATCATGAGCCTCTGAGTCAAAAGAAGAAAGAGATGATACAGCAGTTCTTAATACATCCATTGGGTGACTGTCTTTTATAGAATCAATAATATTAAGAACATCCTCAGGAATTTCTCTAGAAGATTTTAATGTTTTATCAAATTCAGAAAGTTGAGTTTTAGTTGGTAGTTCTCCATGTAATAACAAGTATGAAGTTTCTTCGAAAGTAGATTTTTCAGCTAAATCATGGATATTATATCCTCTGTATTCGAGTATTCCTTGTTTTCCATCAATTCTAGTAGTTTTGGTTCTATCAAAATATACTCCTACTAGCCCTCTATGAATTTCTACTTTTTTTTCAGTCATTTTTACCTCATATAAAGAATATCATGATTCATAATTGTAATAAATAACTTTGGAGTTTAAATAGTAAATTCTGATTTTTCTAGTTCTGATTTTTTTAAAGCAGTTATTAAAGAATCTATAGTTAAACTTTGATAATTTTCTCCATTTCGTAACCTTACAGAAACTTTTTTATCATTAACTTCTTTATCTCCAACGATTATCATTAAGGGAATTTTTTCAAGTTGAGCTTTTCGAATTTTCTGGTTCATTCTTTCAGAGCTGGAATCTATGTCAGATCTGAGGTTTTCTTTTAAGAGTTTGTTTAAAATTTCCTGAGAATATGAATTATGCCTATCAGCAATAGGTATTAATCTACATTGATTAGGAGCGAGCCAAATTGGGAAAGCGCCTCCAAAATGTTCAATTAAAACTCCAAAAAATCTTTCCAATGAACCAAATATTGCTCTATGAATAACTATAGGTGTTTTCCTAGATCCTTTTTCATCAATATACTCTAAATCAAATTTTTTACCTAAGAAAAAATCAAGTTGAACTGTACCCAGTTGCCATTCTCTTCCTATTGCATCTGGTATTAAAACATCGATTTTAGGTCCATAAAATGCACCTTCTTCTGATTCTTTGTAAAAAGGTTTTCCAGTAGATGTCAAAATTTTTTCTAAAATAGATTCTGTTATATCCCACTCTTTATCTTCTCCAGATTTTTGTTTTGGACGAAGAGATAGATTAAATTTATAGTTTTTAAAACCAAAATCAGTATAAATTTGGTCTAGCATTTTTAAGAATTGATTAATTTCAGTTTCTACTTGGTTAATAGAACAGAAAATATGAGCATCATCTTGAGAGAATGATCTAACTCTAGTTAACCCTTGAGTTACACCTGATCTTTCGTATCTATGAAGTCTACCAAAATCAGATAGTCGTAAAGGTAATTCTCTATATGATCTAAGGGAAGATTTAAATACCATAGCTGCAGCTGGACAATTCATTGGCTTGAGGCCATATTCTTTATTGTCAGTATTAATAAAAAACATGTTTTCTTTGAAATGATCATAATGTCCTGAAGTTTTCCAGAGAGAAGAATCAAATATTTGAGGTGTAATTATTTCTTTATAGTTAAACTTTTCATAGAGTTCTCTCATATATTCAATTAGTTTATTAAGAACTTTAGTTCCATTTGGTAAAAAAAATGGCATAGAGGTGGCTGTTTTATCAAAGAAAAATAATTTCAACTCTTTTCCTAAACGCCTATGGTCTCTTTTTTTTGCCTCTTCAAGTTTTGTTAGGTGGTTTTTCAGTTCTTCTTTTGATTCCCATGCTGTTCCATAAACTCTTTGGAGTTGTTCTCTATTTTCGTCACCTCTCCAATATGCGCCTGCAACATCTAATAATTTAAAGGCTTTAATTTTTCCTGTATGTTCTACATGACCCCCTCTACAAATATCTTCCCAGGTTTGATGGCTCCATATTGTTATTTTTTCTTCTTTTGGAATGTTAGAGATGATCTCTAATTTAAATTTTTGGGAATGGAATTTCTTTTTTGCTTCAGATCTTGAAACAATTTCTTCTGAAAAAGGTAATTTTTTTCGAATAATTTTTTTCATTAATTCTGATATTTTTTTCAGATCATTTTCTGTAAAAGGTTTTGATACTTCAAAATCATAATAAAATCCAGTGTCAGTAGGGGGGCCTATAGCAAATTGAGCATCAGGAAAAAGAGTAGTAACTGCTTCAGCCATTACATGAGCTGTTGAGTGTCTAATTTTAAACCTTAATTCTTCAAGAGATTTTTCTTTTTCCATATAAACTTGTTAACAAAATATTTTTTTATAAGGTTTCTATTAATTTTATTATCTTTTTTTATCTTATGATAGTTGGTGGGCGATGAAGGATTCGAACCTTCGACCTCAGCGATGTCAACGCTGCGCTCTAACCAACTGAGCTAACCGCCCTTTAAGTTTGATTAGAGGTTATTTGTTCAAGAATATATAGAAGAGTCATCTTCTGTAAATTCTGGCAAAATATCTTCAGGATCATCATCATCTTGAATATTATTTTCTAAAATTCCTAAAGTTTCTCTTCCTTCAGGAGTTAAATCTAATCTTGCAGGAATTAATCTTCCGATAATAACATTTTCTTTTAAGCCTCTTAATTGATCTATAGATCCGTTAGTAGCTGCTTCTGTTAGAACACGAGCTGTTTCTTGAAAAGATGCAGCAGCTAAGAAGCTTTCAGTTTTTAGAGATGATCTTGTTACTCCAAGTAAAACTGGGCTAGCCGTTGCTGGTTGTTTGCCTTCAGAAATAATTTGATTATTAATGTCTTCAAATTCATGTCTGTCTACAAGTTCATTAGGTAATAATGGCGTTTCTCCAGAGGAGTCTACTTTAACTTTTCTTAACATTTGTCTAACTATTACTTCAATATGTTTATCATGTATATCTACACCTTGAGATCTATATACTGACTGCACTTCATTAATAAGATACCTTTGAACAGACTCATATCCTTGGATTCTTAAAATATCATGCGGGCTTTTAGGTCCTGCAGTTAATGGTTGACCTGGAGATACTATTTCTCCTTCAGTAACCATTATTTGAGAAGCTGCAGGTATCAAATATTCTCTTTCCTCAGTTTCTTTCCATGAAACTAAAACAGAGCCTTTTTTTATTGAAACTATTCCGGGAGAATCAGATTTAATTGATTTATTATCTTTTTTGTTAATTATGATTACATCTCCCTCGTCTACCCAATCTCCTTTTTTCACAGTATTTTTAAAACCTTCTGAAATTTTATGATTAGAGACATTTTCAGTAATATTTGAAATTTTTATTACTCTTCCTATAGAAGAATTAGAAAGTTGGACCTTTCCTTGAATTTCTGTGAGTATTGCTACTCCTTTTGGAGTTCTAGCTTCAAAAAGTTCAACTACTCTTGGGAGCCCACTGGTTATATCAAGTCCGGCAATTCCACCAGTATGAAATGTTCTCATAGTTAATTGAGTTCCTGGTTCACCAATAGATTGTGCAGCTATTATACCAATAGCTTCTCCAAGTAAAGCTGGTTTTCTTGAAGCTAATGATGCTCCGTAAGCTTTTTGTGATATTCCATGTCTAGATATTGATGTTAAAGGAGACAAAGCCCATACTTTTTTTATTCCAGCTTCTTGTATTTTTTGAGCTATTTCTGGAGTAATCAGAGTGTCCAAATCAGCTAAAATTTTATTAGTTTTAGGATCTTTAATTGGTCTAGCTGGATACCTCCAAACTATTCTTTCAGAAATTTTAGCTTGAATACTGTTTTCATCAGAATCTTCAATTAATAATCCTTGAGATGTTCCATCATCTTCACTAGTAATAATTACATCTTGGGCCACATCAGCAAGTCTTCTGGTTAGATATCCTGAATCAGCTGTTCTTAAGGCAGTATCTGCAAGTCCTTTTCTTGCTCCATGTGTAGAAATGAAATATTCAAGAACAGATAACCCTTCAGTGAAGCTTGATCTTATAGGCAGTTCTATGATTCTACCTTTTGGATCAGACATTAGGCCTCTCATTCCAGCCATTTGTTTAATTTGTTCAATGTTTCCTTTTGCCCCAGAATCCATCATTGCAAAAATACCACCAAAAGATGACATATTTTTGTTAACTTCCCCTGTTAACTCATCACTAATTGAGGTCCAAACATCTATGGTTTTTTGATATCTTTCATTATTATTACTTAGCAAACCTTGGGCATACATTTCTTCTAATTTAGCAATTTTGTTATCAGCTGCTTTGAGGAGTTGGGATTTCTTTTCAGGGACAACCATGTCTCTAATAGCGATTGTTGTTCCTGATTGTGTGGCAAATTCAAAACCGAGACTTTTTAATGAATCTAGCATTTTACAAGTTTCTTCATCCCCAAGCATACTGTGGCACTTACTTACCAGTTCTTGAATTTTCTTTCTATTTACTACTTCATTTATAAATTGAAGTTCGGTAGGGAGAGATTCATTGAATATCAATCTTCCAATTGTTGTTTTTATAGTAGAATTGTTAATATTTTTTATTTCTATTTCTTCTCTTAATGAGACTAGATTACTATTGTATCCAATTAGAGCATCATTTTTATCCAAAAATGTTTTTATGTTTCCATTACTATTAAGCTTATCCAAGGATGTTAAATAATAATTACCCAACACCAAATCTAAGGTTGGTGCTACTATAGGGTTTCCTGAACTAGGAGAGAGCATATTGACAGTGCTCATCATTAAAGTTTTGGCTTCATTGATAGCTTCTTTAGATAAAGGTACATGAACAGCCATTTGATCACCGTCAAAATCTGCATTAAATGCTGGGCACACTAATGGATGAAGTTGTATGGCATTTCCATCTACTAAAATTGGCTGAAAAGCTTGAATACCTAATCTATGTAAAGTTGGAGCACGGTTTAATAAAACAGGATGATCTTGAATAACTTCTTCAAGTATATCCCATACTTCATCTTCTCCTTGATCAGCTATTCTTTTAGCACTTCTTATATTATGGGCATATCCTTTTACCACAAGAGAGTTCATTACTAAAGGTTTAAATAATTCTAATGCCATTTTTTTGGGCAATCCACATTGATCTAATTTAAGTTTTGGTCCAACTACAATAACTGATCTTCCGCTATAGTCGACTCTTTTTCCTAAAAGATTTTGTCTAAATCTTCCTTGTTTTCCTCTTAGAAGATCAGATAAGGATTTTAATACATGATTATGTCCACCTTGTATAGCTCTTCCTCTTCTTCCGTTGTCTATCAAAGCATCTACCGCTTCTTGAAGCATTCGTTTTTCATTTCTAACTATTATTTCAGGTGCTTGAAGGTCTAATAAATGTTTTAGTCTATTATTTCTATTAATTACTCTTCTATATAAGTCATTTAAGTCACTAGTTGCAAATCTTCCTCCGTCTAATTGCACCATTGGGTGTAAATCAGGTGGCAATACAGGCAGAACAGTTAAAACGATCCATTCTGGTTTATTTCCACTGTTTCTGAAAGATTCTACAACTCTTAGCCTCTTCAAAGCTTTTTTCCTTTTTTGTCCAGAGCTTATTTCTAATTCTTGTCTGAGATCTGTATTTAATTTTTCGAGGTCAATAGTTTTTAATATTTTTAAAATAGATTCAGCTCCCATTCCTGCTTCAAATACTTCACCATATCGATCTTCGCATTCTCGATATTTAGATTCTGTCATAAGTAAACCGACTTTTAGGGTTTCCAATTCATTAATTCTTTCACGAATTTTTAATTCAACATTTTTTTCGTTTTCAGGTGATTCAGGATTAGAATTTAGATCATCAATAATTTTTTCAGGATGATTTTCTTGATATTCTTTTAATGTTTCTATAGCTGATTGTCTACTTTCCTCGTCTATATCAGTCACTATATATTGAGAAAAATATAGAATTCTTTCAAGATTTTTAGGAGACATATCTAGTAAAACACCCATTCTTGATGGAGTCCCTTTAGAAAACCAAATATGAGCTACTGGAGCTGCTAATTTTATATGACCCATACGTTCTCTTCTAACTTTTGATCTTGTTACTTCAACGCCACATCTGTCACAAATAACACCTTTATATCTGATGTTTTTGTATTTTCCGCATCCACAATCCCAATCTTTTACGGGTCCAAAAATCCTTTCACAAAAAAGGCCATCTTTTTCTGGTCTTAAAGTACGATAGTTAATTGTTTCAGGTTTTGTAACTTCTCCGTAAGACCATGCTGTAATTTGATCAGGAGATGCTAGTGATATTCTTATAGCATCGAAATCAGTTGATGATATTGACATTATTTACTCCTATAACAATTAAACTTATTGATTAGTATCGTCTAAAGTTTTTTCAAAATCTTCTAAAATTTTTTCATCTAAATTTTTTTCAGTTAAATTTTCTTGATTTTCAACTGTTTTGTCTTCAGGTACTTTATTTTCAGTTGGAGGGGCATTGTTTTCATCTATAGCGCCCAGAATATTTTCTATTGCTTTTTCATTTTCCATTTCAATGCTTTGTAGTTCTTCAAATAAATCATCTGAATGAGGAGTATTCTTCGTAATTACTTCATCTTCTAAGTTCGTAGATTCTCCTAGGCCTCCAATTGAAGATTCTTTATTAGTTAATTCTACAGATAACCCTAAGCCCTGAAGTTCTTTCAAAAGAACTTGAAATGATTCTGGCATGCCAGGTTGTGTAACAGGTTCTCCTTTAATTAAGGCTTCATATGTCTTTACACGTCCAATTATGTCATCTGATTTTATAGTTAACATTTCTTGTAAACTGTAAGCAGCGCTGTATGCTTCAAGGGCCCATACTTCCATTTCTCCAAATCTTTGTCCACCAAATTGAGCTTTTCCTCCTAATGGTTGTTGTGTAATTAGTGAATAAGGTCCAGTGGATCTTGCATGCATCTTATCTTCTACTAGATGTATAAGTTTTAACATGTATACATTACCAACAGTAATAGGTTGATCAAATTTTTCCCCAGTTCTTCCATTGTATAAAGTTGTTTTACCAAATATTGGAGCGGATAAATTATTATCTCTTTGAACTCTTAAGGCTTCCTGCATTAGATCTGAAGGCTTTATTTTAGATGTATCAATGTTTGCATATTTTGATAACCAAATATTTAAACATGCTTTTGATGCTTCACCTTTATTTGAAGGTGATTCATTCCATATTTTTTCTCTTTTATATCCATGATTTTTAAGCCATTTAGATACTTTGTCCCAATCGATATGATTTTGAGTTTCTGAAGTAGGATTAATGGAATTGGATTCTTTAACAATCCAAGCTCTAGCCAAATTATCTTCTACAGATGTTGTGTCTGCTCCAGAAAAAACAGGAGTTCTAGCTTTGAAGCCCAATGTATTTGCAGCGCTTCCTAAGTGAGTTTCTAATAACTGTCCTAAATTCATTCTAGATGGAACACCAATAGGATTTAAAATTATATCTAATGGTGTACCATCTGGCATATAAGGCATATCTTCAATAGGAAGAATTTTAGATATTACTCCTTTGTTGCCATGTCTTCCTGCAATTTTGTCTCCCTCTTTAATTTTCCGCTTGTCAGCTATCCATACTCTAACAATTTTTAATACTCCAGCAGAGATATTGTCTCCTTTTTGTTTTTCTAGGACTTTAACTTTTATTACTTTTCCATATTGTCCATGGGGCACCCTTAGAGATGTGTCTTTTACATCCCTAGCTTTTTCTCCAAAAATGGCTCTTAAAAGTTTTTCTTCTGCAGTTAACTCTGTTTCTCCTTTTGGGGTGATTTTTCCTACAAGAATATCTCCTGGGCTTACACTTGCTCCAATTCGAATAATTCCAAATTCGTCTAGATCTCTGAGATTTTCATCTCCGACATTAGGTATATCTCGAGTAATTTCTTCATCTCCAAGTTTTGTTTCTCTAGCTTCTGTTTCAAATTTTTCTATGTGTATAGAAGTAAATTTGTCTTCTTTTACTAGCTTTTCACTTAATACAATAGCATCTTCATAGTTATATCCTTCAAAGCTCATAAATCCTACTAACAAATTTTGCCCTAATGCTAATTCTCCATTATCGGTAGAAGAACTATCAGCAACTGATTGTCCTTTTGTTACCTTTTCACCTTTTTTAACTATAGGCTTTTGGTTTATACAAGTACCTTGGTTGGATCTTACAAATTTATTCAATTTGTAATGTTCTTTATTATTGTTTTTATGAGTTATTTCTATTTCAGAATTATTAGCTTTAGTAACTATTCCAGATTCTTTAGCTATAATTACTTGACCACTGTCTATAGCAACACGTTTTTCCATTCCAGTGCCGACTAAAGGGGCTTCTGGTTTTAACAGAGGCACAGCTTGTCTTTGCATATTAGAACCCATCAATGCTCGGTTTGCATCATCATGTTCAAGAAATGGTATTAGTGCAGTTGAGACGCTTACAATCTGCATGGGAGAGACATCCATAAGGGAAATTTGTTCTGGAGTTTCTTTGGCAACTTTGTCTCCCTTTCTTACTTCTACTTGATCAGCAATTATTTGACCTTTAGGGTCTACGGGAGTCATAGCTTGACCTATATTTAAATCCTCTTCTTGATCTGCAGATAAAAATACTATATCTCTAGGGTCATCAGTTATAAAAGGTTGAACTTTTATGTTTCCTATAGAATTTAAATCTTTTTTGTTTAATTTGTTGATTTTTTCAAAAATATCTTTAGTTATTATTTTTTTGGATTGTAAAATATTTGTTTTGCCATTTTTTATATCTTCTAAAATAGTTCTACCTATAATGTCTGGATCTGTAATTGACATTTCATTCATTACTTTTTTATATGGGGTCTCTATAAATCCATATTCATTTGTTTTTGCATATGTTGATAATGAACCGAGTAATCCAATATTTGGTCCTTCTGGAGTTTCAATAGGGCATATTCTACCGTAGTGGGAATGATGAACGTCTCTTACATCAAACCCGGCTCTTTCTCTAGATAATCCCCCTGGTCCTGTTGCAGATAGTCTTCTTTTATGTGTTAATTCAGATAAAGGATTAGTTTGATCCATAAATTGAGATAATTGAGATCCTCCAAAAAATTCTCTCAGAGAAGCTACTATGGGCCTAATATTGATTAAGGCTGCAGGAGTAGTTTCTTCAGGATCCATTTGAGTGGTCATTCTCTCTTTTATAACTCTCTCCATTCTTAAAAGACCTACTCTTATTTGATTTTGAATTAACTCTCCGACCGCTCGGACTCTTCTGTTTCCTAGATGATCAATATCATCTGGAACAATTAGATTATTGTTTATATTGATCATTGTCCTTGTTAAAGAAACTATATCGTTTTTGCTTAATGTTCTTTGATCTAAAGGAATGTTTGATTGCAATTTTCTATTTAATTGATATCTTCCTACTCTTCCTAAATCATATTTTCTAGGATTAAAGAACATGTTTTCTATAAGAGAAATTGCGTTTTCTACATTAGGAGGTTCTCCAGGGCGAATTCTTTTGTAAAATTCTATTAAAGCATCTTCCCGAGTTTTTACATTTGAATCTTTTTCCATAGATGATTCGATGAATGAAGATTCCTTATCAATATCAGAGAAAAGTTTTTTAATTTCATTATCTGTTTCATAACCTATTGCTCTTAGTAACGTAGTTATGAAAAGTTTTCTTTTTCTATCAATTTTTACTGAAATTAGATCTTTATTGTTTGTTTCTAATTCAACCCAAGCCCCTCGATAAGGGATTAATTTAGCTAAACAAAGGGTTTTTCCGCTAGCTGGATCTTGTTCTGTAGTAAAGTAAGCACCTGGTGATCTAACTAATTGAGAAACTACAACTCTCTCAGCACCGTTTATAATGAAAGTTCCAAATTTTGTCATTTTTGGTAATTCGCCCATAAACAAAACCTGTTCTTTTATCATCCCTGAACTAATAATTTTTAATTGAACAGTTGCATATAAAGGCGCGCTGAATGTAACTTCTTTTTCTCTACACTCTTCTTCTGAAAACTTTGGTTCACGAATTTCATGAGAGATAAATCTTACTTCAAATCTTCCTCCTGATAAATCATCTATAGGAGATATTTCTTCAAATAATTCTTTTAATCCTTGTGTCAATAGCCAATTAAAAGAATTTGTTTGTACATGTATTAGTTCTGGGGTTTCAATATTATCTTTTAGCCTGTTAAATCCTTTGTAGTTGTATTTATTAGTTTGCTCAGGACTCAATACCATTTTTTTGCTCCACGTAGAAATTTATTAATTTAAATAAGAATTTATTGGTTTTCGAGATAATAAAAAAAATCCGATAACTTGATTCGTACCGAATTTAAATTTTTATGGAAGAATTGCATATTTAGATTTTCACGACCATAAGACCAAAACACATTATTTTAATATTTTTTATTAACTTATGTCAAATTTATTAATTCTTTCAATAAACTTTTGAAATTCTATAATAAATTAAAATTACTAATTTTGAACATCATAATTATATTAATTCAAGAACTATTTGTTGTATCTTATCTAAATATTGTTAGTCAATTGATCTCTGCTAACTAATTAATGAAATAATAAATTTTTTATAATAATGGGGAAAATAAATGAAAGTAAGGGAAAAGTTAGTTTTATATACACATCCTAATTGTGATTACAGCCCAATGAAAAAGAATGAATTGGATAACGATGGTATTGATTATGATGAAATAGATCTTTCTTTGCTTCCTCAATATTGGGTAGAGATTGAAAAAATTTGTAAAGGTGGGAGAATCACCCCAATATTAATTAATCTTGATGGATCTCCTGAAATAGGATATCAGGGTATAGGCTCAGATTTTTCTTAACATCAACTTGACTTACTTTTAGTTATAGCTTTAAGATTCTTTAGAAAATGGCCCCGTGGTGTAGTGGTCCAACACGCTGCCCTGTCAAGGCAGAGATCGGCAGTTCGAATCTGCTCGGGGTCGCCATTACGTAGTGGAGTTTTTCTTTATTAATTCGTAATCATAAACACAACCATTCCAAGCCCCACCACTTAATGATTGTAAATGGGCCCAGAGTATAGTGTCTTCAGGAATTCCATCTTGAGGCTTTAGATCATTCCGAACTTTTCTATTTTTTAATTGTTGGTTGCCCCAATTAATTCCTTTATTCTTTCCTTTTTCTCCAATTAAATTCAGTGAACCCTCTAAATTTAGAGTATCAATATTTATTTCTATAAGATCATTTTCTTTTAGTTTTCCTATTGGTCCTCCATCTAATGCTTCTGGTCCAATATGCCCTATGCAAGCCCCAGTTGAAACCCCAGAAAACCTTCCATCAGTGATTAATGCGACTTCTTTTCCATAAGTTAAATATTTTAATGCGATAGTTATTTGTGCCACCTCTTGCATACCGGTTCCCTTAGGTCCACCGCAAACTATTACCATAATGTCACCTGCTTTTATCTTATTTGGCCCTTTATCTTTGACTGCTTTTATTGCATCAGCTTCTGAAATGAATATCCTTGCAGGGCCTATTTTTCTGTATACTCCATCTTTGTCAATTACTGTTTTATCTATAGCTGTGCTTTTAACAACTGAACCTTCAGGCGCAATATTTCCTTTTGGAAATGTAACAGTAGATGTCATGTTTTTCTTTTTTGAATTTTTGAGACTATGTACGACATCTTCTGGGTCAATCCCTCTTGATTTGATTAATTGATCTCTTACAAAATGTCTTTTTTCAGATTGCTCCCACCAATTTAAGTTTTCTTCTAAAGTTTTACCGGATGCTGTCATAACATCTAAATTGAGCAAGCCCTCATCTCTTAGTTTAAGCATAACTTCAGGAACGCCTCCCGCTGAGAAAAAAACTGATGTTGGGAACCCTTTTGGTCCATTTGGAAGTACATCAACAAGCCTTGGGATTAGTTTATTTATTCGAGTCCAGTCATCTACTTTCATTATTTTTCTTTTAATAGCATGGGCTATGGCTGGCAGATGTAAAATAAGATTTGTAGAACCTCCACAAGCGGCATGAACTATCATTGCATTTTCGAATGCTTGGTCGGTTAAAATATTGTTTGTATTAATTTTGTTGTCCACTAAATTTTTTAATGCAAGTGCAGATCTTCTTCCAGTATCAAGCCAAATGTTTGTTCCGGACGGTGATAGGGCTGCATGAGTAAGAGTCATTCCTAAGGACTCAGCAATTACTTGACTTGTTCCTGCTGTTCCTAAGAATTGGCAACCGCCTCCTGGAGATGCACATGCTCTACAACCCATGTCTTGGGCATATTCAAGAGTTACTTCATCTTGAGCATACCTTGAACCTATAGACTGAATCATTGCAGTGTCTTCTCCTTCTTCTACCGCTAGAGTAACCCCTCCTGGCACAATTATTGTCGGTTTATCAGGTGTTCCAGCTAGAGCCATCATCATTGCAGGAAGACCTTTGTCACAAGTAGCAATTCCCATTACGCCTTTTGTAGTAGGGATTGAACGACTAAGCCTTCTCATAACAATTGCGGCATCATTTCTATATGGCAAACTGTCCATCATTCCTGAAGTTCCTTGGCTTCTGCCATCACATGGATCAGAGCAATATGCACTATAAGGGATACCATTGTCTTCTTTAATTTGGTTAGCAACAGTTTCTATAAGCATTCCAAGTTCAAAGTGGCCAGTATGGTGACCTAAAGCAACAGGCTCTCCATCATTACCTCTCATGCCCCCTAGTGTGCTTAAAATCATAAATTGAGTTCCCCATAATTTTTTAGGATCCCATCCCATTCCGGTGTTTTGACTTTGAGCAAAAAGGTTACCGCTAGGTTCAGAAATTAATTGATCAGGCGTGAATTCAATTTTTCCTGATGGACCTTTTGCATGTGTTGAAAAATCCCAACTTTTTTTATTAAATTTTTTATCTCCTAATATGTCCATAATTATATTTTATCAATTTACTGAATTTATTATTAAAATCGATTTTAGTTTTTTCAGAATTTTTAGAAGGAAATAAATTTCCTGGTTTGTATTCAGTAATTTTTAAAGTTTTTTCAAAATTTTTATTAGACCAAATTGATAATAAGGTTTTTGAAAAATTATAGGAAAAATGATTATCTCTATTCAGGTTTTCATCAGTAATATTTATGGCAAAGCCTTCTTTTTTTTTAGAAGATAAATTTTTAGAAATTATTGAAATTAAATTTATAGGATTTCTAAAATGAATATTAAAGTTAGAGTCAAAATCATTACTATTAAAATTATTGAATTTATCATAGGTATATAAAGATGCATTATTGATAATTCCATGAATAGTTTTAGTTTCTGAAAAAATTTTTTCTGAAATTAATTCTATGGCATGATTTTTTGAAAGATCTAAATAAAGGGGATAAAAATTTTGATTATTAAACTTTTCCTTTAAATTTTTTGCTAGACTAATTGTTTTCTCTTCAGATTTATAATAATGAAGTAAAAGACTGTAGTTTTTTTTTGCTAAAATTTTTGAAATCAGATTGCCTAACTTGCTTGATGCACCTGTTACAAGTACGTATTCATTCATTTTCATAATTTATATTAAAAATAGATTTTATATTTTTATAAGTGATGTTTTTTATATCTTCTTGGTTTAACTCTTTCATCTCGTTTAAGATTCTTTTAGCAGTTAAAAGAGGATAATCTGTTCCAAAAATTATTTTTTTTGATCCAACTAATTCACATGCAATCTTAAATATTTTTGAATCGTATAAAAAGCTAGTAGTAGCAGTATCATAGTAAACATTTTCAGAAACTTTTTTAACCTCTTTCATTAATTCATAAAAAAGTAAACCGCCACCCCAATGAGCTAGAATAATAATGTTATCAGGGTACATCTCAATAAAATTAAAAAGTTTTTTGGGTCCAGATTCCCCTTTTCCTGGATATTTATGTCCTACTGGTTCAGATCCATGTATAGTGATAGGAATTTTTTCTGAACATGCTAATTTCATCATAGGATCTAAAATCTTTTTATCATTTAAATTCAAAAATTGATTAGTTGGATGTAACTCTCCAATTCCTTTAGCACCTTTCCTCAAACATCTTTCAAGTTCTTTGATTGCTTTATTGCCCCAGTGAGGATTAATAGAACAGAATGGAATAAGTTTATTAGGAAATAATTTATATTGATTCAAATTATAATTATTTGAAATTTTTGCAACTTCTATATTGTTCCAACCATAACCTAGGATAATAGATTTTCTAATATTGTTATTATCCATTGATTGAATTAATTTTTGTCCTGTAATGGTTTTAGATTTTGAATTAGTAAATAATTCTTCAAAAGTAGAATCTTTTCCTAGTTTTTTTTGCTCTAAACTAAAATTTGAAGGAAGAATATGGGTATGTCCATCTATAATCATTGTATATTATTTTTTTTGCTTCAATATTAAGCTTTAATAAGCTTATTCAAGTTGTTTATACTATTTATTAAACATTGTTATTTATAGTTATTCAATAAACTTATTATTAAGAAGGAATAAATTGAAATCATTAGTAAGTGTATTATTTTCTCATCCTAATAGAATTTTGGAAGATTATTCAAATTTATTAGACAGTATAGATTTTGAAAAATTTATTGATAAAAAAAATGAAACTTTATTAAAAGTGAACATATCTTGGGATAAGTATTATCCAGGTTGCTCTACTGCGCCTTGGCAGTTAGAAGGAGTAATTAAAAAACTAAAAAATACTGGATTCTCTGAAATTATTTCAGCTCATAATGGAACTGTTGTAGTTGACCCAGAAGAAGGTAGAAAAAAGAATAAACATGATTTAGTTGAAAATAAGTATAAAATTCCTTATATTGTCCTTGATTCTGGAGAAACAAAATGGATAAAATTTACCCCAAAATCCAAATTACTTGTGTTGGATAAAATTTTTCCTGATGGAATTTATATTCCAGAAATTTTTATGGGTAAAAATATTATTCATCTCCCAACTGTAAAAACTCATGTTTTTACTGGAATGACAGGTGCTATGAAAAATGCTTTTGGGGGATTATTAAATCGTAATCGTCATTGGACTCACTCTTCTATTCATGAAACTTTAGTAGATCTACTTATTATCCAAAAAGAAATTCACACAGGAATTTTAGCAGTCATGGATGGTACTTTTGCAGGTGAAGGTCCAGGTCCTAGAGCTACTAGAATTCATTCGAAAAATATAATTTTGGCAAGTTCAGATCAAGTTGCGATAGATTCTGTTTCAGCAAAATTAATGGGTTTTGATCCTTTAAAAATTCCTAAAATCAGATTAGCTCATGAATTAGGGTTAGGAATTGGAGACCCAAGGCAAATAGAATTCAAAGGAGAAAATGTTTCAAAAATAAATTGGAATTTTTCAAGGAAAGAAAATACTTTTGCTAGCTGGGGTCAAAAATTGATTTATTGGGGGCCACTCAAACCATTTGAAAAATTATTGTTGAGAAGTAAGATTTCTCCATGGGCTTTTTGGGCATCAAATATATATCATAATTTTTATTGGTTTAGATTTATTGGTAATCAAAGAGTAAAAAAGGCGATGAAAACTGGATGGGGTCAGCTTTTTATGAAATATAAATAAATTTATGTTCTTATATGACCAGATCCTTCTACAATCCATTTATAACTAGTTAATGAATCAAGTCCCATAGGGCCACGGGCATGGAATTTATTAGTACTTATAGCAATTTCAGCCCCTAAACCAAACTCTCCTCCATCATTAAACCTTGTAGATGCATTTGACATTACAGCTGATGCATCAATTTCTTTTAGAAAGGTATTTTTTACAATTTCATCTTTAGTTGAGATTGCTTCAGTGTGTCCAGATCCATATTTTTTGATATGATTAATAGCTTCTTCTAAAGATTTAACTGTTTTTATTGATATTTTTAAACTTAAAAATTCATTTCCCCAATCATTTTTATTAGCTTTTTTGATATTTGAATTATTTTTAAATTCTTTCTTTATCAGAGAAAATGTTGAATTGTCACATTTTATTTCTACATTTTTTGTTGTTAAAGCAGAAATAATTAAGGGGGTAAATTTCGGAGATATTTTTTCGTGTATTAATAAAGTATCTAGTGCATTGCAAACAGAAGGTCTTTGGGTTTTAGAATTAATAGCTATTTCAAGTGATTGTTTTAAGTCAGCTGACTTATCAACATACAAATGGGTTACGCCAATCCCACCGACTATTGATGGCATAGTAGATTCTTTTGATACTAAATTTATTAATTGTTCTCCTCCTCTCGGAATCATGAGATCTATATATCTATCCATTTTTAAGAGATCATTTATGGTAGATCTTTCAGTATTTTCAATGAATTGTACTGATTCTTTGTTTATTCCTACTGAAGATAAGCTGTTTTTAATTAATTTTGATAAAAATAAATTAGTGTGAAATGATTCTTTTCCACCTCTTAAAATTACAGAATTTCCTGTTTTCAAACATAATGATGCAATATCAATTGTTACGTTAGGTCTGCTTTCATATATAACCCCAATTACACCTAATGATACTTTTACTCTAGAAATTTTTAGGCCATCTTTTCTAATGTTTTTATCTATAATTTTTCCTATAGGATCAGTTAGGTCTACAATTTTATTTACTTGATTAATTAAATCTTCAATTCTTTCATTATTTAATTTCAATCTATCTAGAAAAGCATCCCCTAGATTTTTGCTTATAGACAAATCCTTTTGGTTTTCTTTAATAATTTTTGATGAATATTTTCTTAAATTACCTGCAAGAAGTTTTAAGGCTTTATTTTTTTTCTCAGTAGAAGTGATTCCTAATTCATAAGATGCTGATTTTGCTTTTTCTGCTTGTATAATTACTGATTTTGTGCTCATTATAGGAAATTTAATTTTCTCTAGATATTACTAAATTATCTCTATGGATAATTTCTGGTTCATGTTTTTTATTTATTAATTCTGTAATATTTTTAGAATCTTTGCCTTTAATTAATTTTATGTCATTAGAAGAATAGTTGGAAATTCCCCAAGCAAATGTAGTTCCTGAATCTGATTTTATTGATATGATATCTCCTCGATAAAAATCACCTTTTATGTTTAATATGCCGGCGGGCAATAAACTTGCTCCTTTTTCTAATATTGCTTTTGTTGCGCCTTCATCAACTATGAGTATCCCTTTACTTTCATAAATTCCAGTTGAAAGCCATCTTTTTTTGCTTTCTAATTTTTTTCCAGAGCTACTAATTGTTGTTCCTATTTTTTGTCCTTCTATAATTTTTATTATTACATTGTCTAGTTTTCCTGATGCTATTACTACTTTTGTTCCAGATTTTGTAGCTAATGACGCTGCTTCAATTTTACTTTTCATTCCTCCTGAACCTACATTATCACTAGAATCACCTGATATATTAATAATCTCATTATTTATTTCTTCTATAGAATTGATCAATTTCGCATCTTTATTAAATTTAGGATCAGATGTAAAAATTCCTTCAATATCTCCAAGAAGAATAAGTAAATCTGCATCAATTGCATTTGCGATCATTGCTGATAATCTATCATTGTCCCCATATATTTCTCCTTCTAGTTCATCTACTGAAACAACATCATTTTCATTGATGATAGGAACAGCTTTTTGATTCATGAGGTTTTCTAGAGTATTCCTGATATTCAGGTAGCCTAGACGATTTTGAAGATCACTTCTAGAAATTAAAGCTTGACCAACAATTAAATTGTGTTTTTGAAAATACTTAGAATATAAACTTATTAATGGTGCTTGCCCTAAGGAAGCTAAAGTTTGTTTATAAGTAAGTGTTTTTTTACTAATTCTTAAATCAGATTTTTGGGTTTTTAATATACTTTTCCCTGATGCAACTGCACCAGATGTAACTATTAAGACTTGAATATTCTTTTTTATCAATATTGAAACTTGATCAACAATTTTTTCTATAATTGATTCATCAATGTTTTTATTTTTATTGGTAATCAATTGAGTTCCAATTTTTACCAAGATTCTTTTATGTTCTGTCATATTTTTAACTTTTGAATACAAATTGTCAGTTATAGACTAACATTTTGAATTTCTAGATTAAATGTATAGTTGTTATTTTTTAAGGGAAAATTTAGTTATTATTAAAATAATTGATTCTAAAAACATAATTTTTTAAAAGTTAAAATAGATGAATTATTCAAATTTATTAAAAAAAATTTCCCTTAAAGAATATGATTCTTTTTTAAATTCTAATTTGTCCACAAATTTTTCAGATTTTTGGATTAATGTTACTGATAACGCTTTGAGTTTTTTAATTTCTGTTTTATCAGAAAGAACTAAAAAATCTCTTTTTGTTTTGACCCCTTACCCTGAACAATCTTTATCTTTACATCAACATTTGACTAAATGGTTAGATGATTCAATTAAAGTTTTAAGATTTCCTGAAATTAATATTTCTCCATTTGATGTATCTAAAACTGATGTTTTAAGCAGTATGAATAGAGCTGGAATATTAGCAAATATAAAAAATAAAAATCAAAAGTCGATTATTTTATCTTCTACACTTGCAGCTTCTGAGAAAACTATGAATTTAGAACTTTCTGAAAGTAATGATCATTTGAAGCTAAAAAAAGGACAAGTATTATCATTGTCTGATTTTACAAAAAAATTAGTAAAACTTGGATATGATATTTTCCCATATGTTTTGGAGCCAGGAAATATAGCAATAAGAGGTAGTATTGTAGATGTTTTCCCTTCTAATCTTAAAAATCCAATTAGAGTAGAGTTTTTTGATAATCAAATTGAAAGCATAAGGAATTTTGATGTGAACACTCAAATTTCAATTGAAATTATTAAAGAAGCTTTTATATTTTCTAGATTTGAAGCCCCCACTGCTTTAATTGATGAAAAATTATTAGAAAAAAAAATATCTAAATGTGATTTTTCAAATTGCGATATAAGTACTTTAGAACATTATCAATCAGATTTTGCAAAAATTATTTCAGGTCAATTGTCTTATAAGGAATATTTTAAATATGGAGGTTTTTTTAATGATAATTCAATATTTGATTATATTGATTCTGATTATTTATTAATTCTCTTGAGGCCCTCAGAAATTGAAAATGTTTGTAAGCAAGTATTTAGTAGATTTTTAGAGATAAAATCTCGTAAAGAAAAGGAAGGAGAGATTCCGTTAAAATATCCAGATAATCGTCTGTCTTGGAATGAAATAGAAGAAAAATTAAATAAACATAAAAGAAAAGTTGTTATATCTCCTCGATTTCCAACAAATAAAAAAGATAGAATTTTTGAAAAAATTAACTCAAAAGTGATTCCTATTAATTATGATGTTAATTTAAACGATCCTCTTAATTCTGTCCGAGAAAAAATATCAAGTGAAATGAATTCAAGTGTAATTTTATTGATAGTTACTCTTAATTATGCTCGTGTACTTGAAGCATTGAAAGGAATGGAATATCAAATTGATGAAGAAAAATCTCAATCAAAAAATATTCCAAGTTTTGAGCAAGGTTCAATTACCTTGAAAGAAGATTATTTAAGAGAAGGTTTTGAAATAAGAATTTCTAAAGAGAAAACATTAAAAGTTCTAACTGATTATGAATTATTTGGAGTAAAAAGAAAAACAACAATTATTGAAGAAAAAAGAAATAAAAAAAAGTTAGATTTTAATTTATTGATGCCTGGCTCTTATGTGGTTCATCAAAAACATGGAATTGGAAAATTTTTGAAAATAACTAAAGTCAAAAATCAAGGTGATCGTGAATTTCTAGAAATAGAATATGCTTCTCAGGATAGAATATTTCTTCCTGTAGATGAAATTTATCAAATAGAAAAATATCTTGGTCCCTCACATCCTCAACCTAAATTGACTAGATTGGGTGGTAATCATTGGAAAAAAGCAAAATTATCAGCCAAACATTCTACTGAAGAATTAGCATCAGATTTATTATCTTTACAATCCTCCAGGATGAAAGTCAAAGGATTAAAGTGTGATAAAGATACCGTTTGGCAGAATGCATTAGAATCTAGTTTTCCTTTTATAGAAACAGAAGATCAAGTTAAAACTTTAGAAGAGATTAAAAAGGATCTTGAGAAAAATGTTCCAATGGATCGAGTATTGTGTGGTGATGTGGGTTTTGGAAAAACTGAAATCGCTGTGAGAGCATCATTCAAAGTTATACAGAGTGGCAGACAAGTAGCGATTCTTGTGCCTACCACAGTCTTAGCGGAGCAACATTTTCATACTTTTACTGAAAGGCTGAAGCCTTTTCCAGTTAAGGTAAGTACATTAAGTAGATTCTTAAAAGGTTCTGAAGAAACTAAAGTTTTAAAAGGTTTATCTAGTGGATCTTTAGATTTATGTATAGGAACTCATAGGCTTCTTCAAAGAGATGTGAGTTTCAATAATTTAGGTTTGATTATTATTGATGAAGAACATAGATTTGGAGTGAAAGCAAAAGAACAATTAAAGAAACTTCGAGTACAAGTAGATATACTTTCAATGACTGCAACTCCTATTCCTAGAACATTAAATTTGGCATTATCAGGAATTAGAGATTTAAGTTCTCTTCAAATTCCACCTGATGAACGAGTTCCTGTAGAAACTTTTGTGATGGATGAAGAAGATTTAGTTATTAGAGAAGCCATACTTAGAGAGAGAGATAGAAATGGTCAAGTTTTTGTTGTTCATAATAGAATTCATGATATTCAAAATATTGAAAATCGTTTATCTAAATTAATTCCTGAAGTTGAGATTAGATTTGCGCATGGAAGAATGAGTGAGGAAAATTTACGTGAAATAATGAATGATTTTACTCAAGAAAAATTTGAAGTGTTAGTTTGTACTACGATTATTGAATCAGGAATAGATCTACCCAATGTTAATACTCTAATTGTTTTTAAGGCTGATCAATTTGGTCTAGCTCAGTTGTATCAGTTGAGGGGAAGAGTAGGAAGATCTGAAAAACAAGCATATGCATATTTTTTGCTATCACCTGGATCTAAATTAACCTTAAAAGCTGAACAAAGATTAGAGGCTATTATGTCTGCTACAGAATTAGGTTCAGGAGTAGAATTAGCTATGAGAGATATGGAGATTCGAGGTGCAGGAAATGTTTTAGGCGCAGAGCAAAGTGGTTTTATATCATTAGTTGGCATGAATATGTACTCTAAATTGCTTAATCAATCTGTAAAAAAACTGAAATTCGGAGAAGAATTTTATTCAGATGAAGATCAAAATATTTTGATTGATTTAGACATTAACTCTGATATACCTAATACATATATTCCTGATTTATCTGCAAGATTGAGTTTATATCAAACGATTTTAGGGAAAAATTCTATAGAAGATCTAGAAATAATAGAGGAAGAAATTTTAGATCGTTTTGGTGTTCTTCCTGATCCTGTAAAAATTTTAATAGAAAAATCAAAAATGAGATTATATTGTAAAGAAATTGATATTATCTCAGTTAAGAAAAATGGAGATTTTTTTTCCTTGAGATTTAATTATTCGATTAGTTCTATAAAAAATATTATTAGAGATTTATTAGATCAAGAAGTTCATATTGGGTATTCACATATAAAAATTGAAAATAAATTATCTGATCTTAAATTTGTGAAAAATATGAATGAAATCTTAAAAAAATTGTTAGATTTAAAATCTCGATTAATTAATGCTTTTTAAATTTTTGAGAGCACATTTTTTAAATTATTTAAAGTGTTAATTTTTAATGATTCTTTGTAATTTGTATGTAAATTTTGTCTGTCTATTAGAATAGCTTCTATTCTGACATTTTTTGCTCCATAAATATCTGATTCTATTTGATCACCTATATGTACAGTTTTTTTAGGAGATGTTTTAGCCAAATTAAGAGCTTTAATGAATATTTCAGGTGCAGGTTTTGTTTTTCCAACTTCTGAAGAAGTGACTATAAAATCTATTAAATGATTTATATTTAATGATTCTAATAATTTAAAAGAATTTATTTCAATGTTAGATATAATTCCTATTTGAATTTTATCATTTTTTAATTCTTCTAAACAATTTTTAACATCATCAAATAATTTAAATTTTGTTGGATAAGCATATATATTATTCCAAATTTTTGATGCTAAGTTTTTGTCTATATTAGGGTGATCTTCTCTTAAGATTAAAGTTTCATAGTGAGTGAAAAAAGATAATTTATCTTGAGGAGACAATTTTCTGATAGGCTTTTTGGCTATTTCTTTTGACATCCACTCATCTGCTTTTAAGTAACCTTTTATAATTCCTTCTTTGGTTACATTTAGTCCAAATTTTTTGGCTGATAATTTCTGGATTTCCTCTTTAGGAGGATAGAAAGTAGCTAATGTGTTATAAAAATCAAAAAATACTGTATTAAATTTCATGAAAATTTACTCTATAGATTTTGGAATTTTGAATATGGTTACTTCATCATTCACATAAATTGGTGTTAAGGATTCAAATTTTTCTATACCTTCTATAGGGTAGTAGAGTTTTTCTAATTTACCTACATAAATATATTCGACATTATATTTTGATAATAAATCTAAAGAAATTTTTAAATTAGGTGAACTATATATTGTTTTTATGTCATCTTTCCGGATTTGGATTTCTTTTTTATAATTTTTTCGTTGTTGAGTTTGATGCCAGTCCCAACCTATGATTGTGGGTAAACCTGTATATACTGATATTCTATTACCCCATCTGTATAAAGGTGTATTTCCTTCAGAAATTATTGGAGAACCTTTTAGATTTAAATTTAACCATTTTATTGCGAGATAATCATGTTCAAAATTAATATTTCCCAAGGGATCTTTATAATTTGCTTTTTCCATAAACAATGCACCATCTAAATTGAGAGGAGTTGAAATGAATCTATCTTGAATTCTTGAATGAGTGCCAAATATTGTATATAAAAAGCAACTGACTGTTAGAAAAATAAGTGTGATTGAAAAAACCGATTTAAATATTTTTTGATAACTTTTTTCTGGTTTCAATACAAGTATTATGCCTAAGAAAAAAGAGCTACTAATATTGATTAAAATCCAAGATTGAAGATAAAATTTAAACACTGTATTCATTCTTCCAATATCTTCTTTAATAGTAATTATTTCTGTTCCTGCAAGAATTAATAATCCTATAAAGCCCAAATACCAAAAAAACAGTATTGTTGAAAGAGATGAATTTTTATATTTCGTTCTAAGATTTTTTAAGGAATATATCCAAAAAAGAATTAAAAATAAGATGAAAATGAAAGTTAAATATTTTGTAGAGATAATTAGAACTCCTATTGAAATAAACAACAAAACGATCAGAAATATTTTAAATGATTTTGTTAAGGCATCACTTTGTATATTTTTAGGATATGAAATCCAAATAATAAATATAAATAAAGGAATTGAAAATATAGAAATAAAATTCAATAAAGGAGATTGAAAATCACTTAATTGTAAACCAATGGTAGGGGAAATGAAGTTTAAATGAAAAGGCATAAAAAGAGTGAAGGAAAATAAAGTAATTAAAATAATTTTTAATATAGCGTATACACTTTTTCTTAGATTAAATTTTGATTCATTTTTTAATTCTGAAAATAAAATTACACCTGAAAGTAGTAGTATTTGAGTGGGTATATTCCAAGTATTTATAGTCCATATTGAACCTATGATTATTGAGCAAATTCCGTATAAAGCTAATAAATTTAATTTTGAGTAGTTCTTTTTAAAATTTATAATCGCTAAAAATACTGAAAGACTTGATAGCATAAATGGAATTACAATCAAATGTGCATGAAGATCTGCAAATAAAAAAGTGAAGAAAGGAAATTCTGTTATTTCATGTCCTTTAGATCCTGATGGCATCATTCTAGATGCAGCCCAATAATCAAAAGTCCCAAAAGAGGTTTTATCAATAAGAAATTTTTTAATTTTTAAAGTTATTTGAAACAAAGATTCGAGATTTCCAATAATTAGAACAGATAATACTGAGAATATGGAAATAAAAGAAAGAATTTTTGAAGAAGATTTTCCGAATATTATTTTTGAGGATGGTTTTATGTTCCAAAATAATGAAACTACTGCAACTACTGAAAAGCTAAATAGTAAAGGTATAGCTAGATTATAAGCTATTGAAGGTTCAATTCCAGTAGCTTTAATTAAATATGCAACAAGAAAATGACCAAAGTAATAATAGTTGAGGTAACCTGATGAAAACCATGGATCAAAAGGAGGCATTTTTGTTGATCTTATTATTGCATTTAGATATGCAAAATCCATTGGTTTTTCACCACCTCTATATGGATGCCATAAATCAGGATTGAGAGATCTAATGATTAAGAAAATAAAGAAAGATATTAAAAATAGAAATTCAAATGTAATAATTAATTTCCATTTAGATTTTAAAAATTTTAATAAATAATCTTTTTGTTTGAATATAATTGTTATTGAAAATAGTGTAAGTATTATTAAACTCAAATATATTGATGATTGTGAAAAATTTAATATATTTAAACTAGTGAGTATCCATACTAGAAAAGCATTGATTAGAACCCCAATTGGTTTACTTAGTATGTAACCTTTATCAGATAATGATCTGAATGAATAAATGATAATAGGTATTATAGAAATACTTAATAGTTGTACGAAAAAATACCAAATTATTATTAGCGATATCTGATTTAATCCACTTGAGAAAATAATTTTATTTCTATCTTGACCAGAATATTGTTTATCCATTTGATTGGGTTCCATAAGTAATTCTGAAGGTTTTATAGGCTGATTTAGAATAGAAAATAATTCTTCAGGTGATATCTCTTGAGATTTTTTAAAAATCAAGATAGTAGGATGGTCGTAGACAGAAAAACTTTCATCATGCCAGCCTAAGTTAAATTGCAATGAATTATCTTTTCCTGAAAGTGTTTTAGGAGGAGAAATGGGAATTCTGGAAAAATTATCGTTTGTATATTTTATGCCCAAAAATTTAGGCTCTTTTTTTTCTTGATGTATTAAAGAATATCCTAATGATCCATCAAATAATCTTTGATAATAATTTGATGTAAAAGGATATCTTTCAGGTAAACGTGGAATAGTTCCGTACAATCGATTACTAAATATTACAATGTAATCTGATTCAGATAAAAGAAGAGAAAGGTTTAAAGTTTTTTTTGTTGAATCAAAATTATAAAGAGGAAGTTCTTTGATTTTGAATTTATTTAAATTAGGTAAACCTTCATCCCAATGTTCTTTGAGTATTAAGCTATTGGGCTTTGCGTTTAGATTTAAAAAATTACTTGCTTCAATTGCTGTATGATTTTGCGAATAAATGTTTAAAAAAGATAAAGGATAATGCAACGATAGCAATAGAATGATTGAAATTATAGGTATAGCTAATCGAGAATATTTTTCAGAAATTTGATTGAATAAATATACAATTCCAATAGAAGAGTAGATGATTATAAAAGGAATTATAGGTAGCATATATCTGGAAAATTTAACTTGAAAGTGTCCAAAAATTAAGAAATATAAAAAAATCCAGAATATTAATATTACATGGATTTTGGGAAATGGAAGACGACTTTTTATTAGAGTTATGATTAAACCTATAAGTCCGAGACTTGAAACTATTATTCCTAGGCTTGTAGTAGTAATTTGTTTTAGGTGGTAGATGTAGGGAATAGTGTCTATGTATTGTCTTGTATATGGAAGATCACTAGACCCTCTAATCATTTTAGATTGTGTGAGGTTGTGTTCTAGAAATTTTGGAAAATCGATTATTGAATATGGAGAAAATAAAAAAAAGAAAATTAAACTTACTAATATACAAATTGATATTCCCATTAAAGCTTTTTTGATGTTTGAAATGTTTATAGAAATTCTATTCATAACATCATCTTTATTAGGGAAAATGGCGTATAGAAAATATGATAAGAATATTAAGATTGAAATGGGCAAACTGCTTATTTTAGTAGTTAATGCAGCTGATAATAAAATTCCTGCAATTATAGAATCCTTTAATGTACAGGTTTTAGAAATTTTGGCACATATGAATACTAGTGCGACTATGAAAAATGTGAGAATAGTGTCTACGACAAAAAAATGAGAATGTTGTAATTGAATTACACAAAAAATTGAAAAAAAACTAGTAAAAAATCCCGTTTTTCTACCAAAATATTTTAATGCAAATATTGAAATTAAGGTGACGGTAGCAGAGTCAAATAAAGCAGAAATTATTCTTGCAGGGAATCTTAACTTATAAACGTCGAAATTTGTAAAAAAGCTAAGAAAAAAATTTGTAATTTCTAAAATATATAAAGGTAATGTTCCATAATTAAACCATTGTGGGTTTAATGGACTGAGATTTGGATTTAATAAATAAGATAATTCAGACCATTTAGGAAAATGCATCTCATGAGATAACATTAATAGTTGTCTTTCATCAGGATGAAACAGGAATCCGTTATCCCAATTTATTCCATAAATACGTAATGAAAAAGATATAGAAAAGATTAAAAGAATTATTAAACTGTTTATAATTCTTTTTTGAGTTATTTGTTTAAATAAAGATAATTTGTACATTTATAAAAAATAATTTCTTTAACTAAAGCTTACTTTTTTACTACACTTTATAAAATCATAATATTTGGTTTTATTTTAACTTAAGGAGATATTAATGAATTTTAATTTAAATAAACTATCCTCAGGAGTTGATTTAATTACATCAAATCTCAATAATACTCGTACTGCTACTGTAATGTTGTTTTTTGGAACTGGTTCTAGATATGAAAATGAAAAACTTTGGGGAGCATCTCATCTTTTTGAACATGCTTTATTTAAAGGAACTAAGACTCATCCTACGCCTAGTGATATTTCTGGAGTAATTGAATCAAAAGGTGGAATTTTTAATGCTTTTACAGATAAAGAAATGACAGGTTATTGGTGTAAAATCCCATCAGAATTTGTAGAAGATGGATTGAAGATTTTGGCTGAAATGGTCACAGAACCACTTCTTCGCCAAGAAGATATTGATGTAGAAAAAAAAGTGGTTTTTG
>MDTE01085137.1_pt1 | contig 67018 bp, 65 predicted proteins | sample 811231 | NCBI WGS metagenome assembly MDTE01 (sample SAMN05326651, study PRJNA326480) | marine metagenome | isolation source: seawater | place: Indian Ocean: Red Sea | collected 2010
ACCCACTGGCTGACCATTCTCATAACGCAGGGTGACTTGGCTTTTCGAATCCGGCAGCAACCCGGGCTCGGCGCCGGAATGGCGGGCATCCGCGAGGGAGCGGAGAATGGCGTGCGAATAATGGATCGCCGCTGGCATAAGTGCATCTGTTTCGCGGCAGGCGTAGCCAAACATAATGCCTTGGTCGCCGGCGCCCTCTTCTTTGTTTCCGCCGCCGTCGACACCCATGGCAATGTCGCCAGATTGCGAATGGATGTGAATCTCGACATCGGCGCGTGCCCAGTGAAACCCGTCTTGCTCATAACCGATCTGGCGCACCGCTTCACGGGCGACATCTTCCATCATGTCATGAGTGACTGATTTGGGACCCCGCACTTCACCGGCTAGCACGATACGATTAGTCGTTACCAGGGTTTCACACGCAACGCGTGATTCTGGTTCTAATGCCAAAAAAGTATCCACGATTGCGTCAGAAATGCGGTCGCATACCTTATCTGGATGGCCTTCCGACACAGATTCACTGGTGAAGAGAAAATTGGATAGAGTCAAGAAATCGCCTCCCTCATGTTGGCTCTAATCCCGCAGAAACGTCTCCGAGTTTGAACGTGGTGCGTCAATTAAGCCGCACCGTTTTGTGTCAATCTTTAGGCGGGCGGTCAAGCGCTTTGCCTAATCTTGATGATAAGGAGCAAATAGGTCTGGCTCGTCAGTCGACGCAGCCATTTTTCCCGGCGATAGAAGGTTTGGCGAGCGCCTTCACTAGTCCAAAAACTCTTTTGCGTAGGTTTGCATCATTAATTTTATAATACGCCCGCACTAATTCCAGTGTTTCCCTTTTTACGAGCGGGTCCTTCTCGAATGAAGCGATATTAACGTCGGTCAAGGTCGGTATCTCCGCACCGGGACTTTCAGCTGGTAGTTCGTCAAAAAAATAAGAAACGGGAACGTCAAGAACTTGCGACAATTGGTACAATCGGCTGGACCCAATTCGGTTTGTCCCGCGTTCGTACTTTTGTACTTGTTGGAAAGTTAAGTTTATTGCTTTTCCAAGATTTTCTTGGCTCATTCCAAGCAAGGTACGACGCATTCGCACACGTTTTCCAACGTGTATATCTACTGGGTTTGGGTGAGGTGCCATGATGTTTGAATACTAGGGTCATTTAACCTGACAGAGTTCCAATTGGTAGTTTCCGTTAGTTGAAAGGGTCACATTTAACGATCCGCCCTAGTAATTTTCTCTACTTAACTTATTTCAATTTACCGTGTCAACAACTGGTTAAGTTAAAAATTTTCTAATAGAATTTGGATTTCTTAATTTGATCGGAACTTTGAAGATTTTGTATACCCTGTTGTGTAACTCACTCGAAACATTACGACGCCAATTGAAACAATCAGCATGATTATCAACGTTAAGTCACCCATAACCGCATAGGGCGTTCGCCCTATTGCACTGGGGAGTGGAGCATGTAAAACACCTTCCGCCCCCAAAGATAGTCGGCCAACATAGCGACCAAGCGGGTCAATAACAGCGGAGATTCCTGTATTGGCGGCGCGGACCAGCGGAAGGCCCTCTTCCACAGCACGCAGGCGTGCCGACTGCAGGTGTTGGTAAGGTCCAGCCGTATTGCCGAACCAGCCGTCATTGGTGATGTTTAGCATCCAGCCTGGTCTCGCTTCGCTGTAAATGACACGCCCAGGAAATATTGCTTCATAACAGATCAGCGGGCTGACAGGCGGCAGACCAGGAGCCTCTAGAGTTTGTGTGCCGGGGCCCGAGGAAAAATCAATATTGCCATAGGTTAGTTTAGCGAGGCTCATGATGCTCCTGAGTGGCATATATTCACCAAAAGGAACCAAATGATGCTTGTCGTAAGTTAGGCGTATCATGCCGTTGCTGTCCACCGCATGCAGGCTATTCCACAACTGGAATGAACCTTCTCCACCTCTGCGGCGAATTGCACCGGTTATGAGTAACCCATTCTTGGGTACGGCGGTAGAAAGCCAATCCGCGAGACTTGGATCCTGGCTGAGATTGTATGGCACTGCCGTTTCCGGCCATATCACATGGCTAACGGTGTTGGTCATGCTGGCATGTGTCATCCGCATATGCTTTTCCAGCGCAGCCTTGCGCGTATCCTCGCGCCATTTAAGTTTTTGAGGAATATTGGGCTGAACGATCAACAGGTCGACACCCTTCACAGGGATTGGATTTTGCGCTGATAAACGAATCGTTCCGCCGAGCCAAATAGTGGTGAGAACTATGATCATCGTTGCGGGCGCGCGCCAATTCCTCGCCGCCATGCCTCTTTGCAGAGGTTCTGCGAGTAGCGAAAATGAGCCTGCCGCGAGTATTGTGACGAAGCTGAGTCCATACGCACCTGTCACTGCGGCCATCTGGATCATTCCTTCAGAGACGGTCCAGGCTGTGCCGATCAAATTCATCGGAAAGCCGCTTAATATGGTGCCACGCAACCATTCGGTCGCAGTCCAAGCGACGGCGAACAGGAGTATGCGGTTGAAGCCGCTTTGGCGGCTGACCGATACGGCGAGGGCTGCAAGAGCCGGGAATAGCGCTAACCCAGCGGCGAGGCCGATCACTGCGGGCACGGACAAATAGGTGAATTTGTCTGGATCTGTCATAAGTGCCGCACTGACCCAATAACAGGCGGCGAGAAAATGACCAAAACCGAACCACCAGCCGGAAAGCGTGGCGCGCCAGGGTGATCGTGCTGCTGAGATCAACCACAGCAGCCCTGCAAAGGCCGGTATTAGTAGTGGTAGTCCATGGGCTGGCGGTAGTGCGCCGGCGGCCAAGACGCCCAATGAAAAACCGAGTAGAGAGCGTCTCCAGCCATTCAGCACCGCGGCGCGATCTGAGAGATGCACAAAAAAATTGAATCCGTAACGCGTTTCTGTGCCGACGGTGCCGGGCGGGTTCACTTTGTGCCGATTTCGTCCGGCGTTGCCGCCGCGCTAACGCGTACCAGTTTGACGCGCCTTGGGTCAGCATCAATGATTTCAAAGGAGAGGCCGGAAGGATGGCTCAGCCGGTCATGTTTCAGGGGCACTCGCCCGGCGAGGCGAGAGACCAGTCCGCCGACGGTTTCAATGTCTTCATCGAGTTCGCTTTCTCTGAGCTTGACGGAGAAATGTGCCTCTAAGGCTTCGATTTCTGTCCGAGCATCGGCCTCAACGCTGCCATCGCCGGTTTGGCTTAAGCTCGGTGCTGGAGCCTGATCATGTTCATCCTCGATTTCACCGACGATCTCCTCGACTAGGTCTTCGATGGTAACAAGGCCGTCGGTACCGCCATATTCATCGACGATAATCGCCATATGGAGACGGCTGGTACGCATTTTAGCGAGAAGATCAACAACCGGTATGGATTGGGGCACGAACAGAACTGGCCGGACGATATTTTGCAGGCGGAACTTCGCCATATCGTTCCAGAGCGCCAAAACATCGCGGATATGCACCATGCCGATGATTTCATCCAAAGTCTCGCGGAAGACAGGCATGCGAGAATGACCACTTTCTTTGATTGCTTCGACGATATCCGCGAGGGTAGCACTTTCTTCTACTGCAACGATATCGGGTCGAGGCACCATAGCGTCCTCGGCGCTGAGGTGGCCGAGTCGCAGTAGGTTCATCAGTAGGTCGCGCTCTTCGGGCGTGATCTGTTCAGAAATATCCTCCTCTTCTTCGATCAATTCCTCGAGCGATTCTTGCCATGTCGGATCGCCATTGCGGCCGAAGGCGCGCAACAACCATCCGCTGAGAGAACGTACCAATGAAGGTTCAGGGTGGTTCTTTTCGCCGGGCGTGGCGGTCTCTGTTATTGGTAGAACTTTATCGCTATTGCTCATTGCACTTCACCGCGCCGTGTAGGCGCGTAGGGGTCGTCGATTCCTATTTCAGCCAGCGCGCGCGTCTCGAGCGCTTCCATAGCCTTGGCATCGTCGTCTTTGCCATGGTCATAGCCCAACAAGTGGAGCACGCCATGAATTACTAAATGGCTCAAATGGTCACTTAGACCGCGTTCGTCCTGTTTTGCCTCTGCGGCGGTTCTTTCGAGCGAGATGATTACATCGCCGAGCGCAGCGCATTCCTCGTTGCAGCCATAGGCAAAAGCTAACACATTGGTTGCTTTGTTTATCCCGCGATAATCATTGTTAAGCGTGCGTAACATAGCGTCATCCGCGAGCACGATGGAAAGCTCGCGGACTTGCAGATGTGGTTCCATGGCAAGGGCCGCTTCAGCAGCTTTCAAAGTCACCTGCTTTACCTCAGGAAGCGCGGTTAGCCATGCCGCGTAGCGAATTTGAATTCCGATTTCCATTTTTGTCCTTGTCGCTCTCCTCACTGCTCTCGGCAGTCTGGCGCAGATTGGTTGCAGGGTATTCAATTCGGCTGTGATAGACGCCCATCACCAGTACACGGGCGAAAGCCTCTTCGATGCGGGTCAAATCAGCTATGGTAAGCGGGCAGTCTGCGAGTTGTCCGTCGATCATTTTTTCCGCAATGATCTTGCCTACGCGCTCGCGCAACTCCGTCGGGCTCGGGTCGTCAAGTGCGCGAGTTGCAGCCTCTACGGAATCGCCAAGCATGAGAATACCGGATTCGCGCGTCATTGGTTTAGGCCCCGGATATCTGTAATCCGCCTCCTTGACCGTTCGGCCATCTGCAGGCGCCCGCTCTAGAGCACGCTGGTGAAAGACGCGCAAAAGGGTTGTTCCCTGGTGCTGGGTTACCGCTTCGATAACTGGGCGTCCTAGACGATGAGCGCGCGCCAGCTCTATGCCCTCGGTGATATGGGCGAAAATGATACGCGCTGATAATTCTGGTGGAAGGCCATCATGAATATTTCCATCGCGCTGATTTTCAGCATAGTAGACCGGTCGCACGGATTTGCCGATGTCGTGATAAAGCGCCATAACGCGGCACTTGAGCGCATTGGCGCCAATCGCCTCGGCCGCCGCTTCTGAGAGATTGGCGATCATGACCGAATGATGATAGGTGCCCGGCGAGTTTAGGGCGAGTTGCTTCAATAGGGGATGGTCTCCAGTAGCGAGTTCCATTAAGCGCACATCGGTGACTTCGTTGAATACATATTCGAAGAGTGGTAGCAGCAGCATGGCAAAAGCAGCGACTAGGCCGCCAGAAACTATGGCGAAGGCGAGCACGATGGGAATTTCTGAATAGATGGTGCCGCCACCGAGAATTAGGACCAGTGGAACCGTCGCAGCTTGTACAGCGGCCAGCGCTGCACCGACCATCAACAGATCCTTGCGGTGGCGGCAACGTCGTGCACCGATACTGGCTACTAGCACGCCGATAAGGTAAAAGGCGGCCAGCCAGATATCGCCGTCGGCATGATAGGTGACGAGGAGCGAGAGGATTACCCCAACCATCAAGCTAACTCGTGCATTCACGAAGATCGAAACAATCACTGCTGATAGCGCGACTGGACTTAAAAAGGCCGCAGCGGGGAGTTCGATGCCGATTCCCTCGGCAATGCCTCGCCCTGCATAAAGCGCGCCAATAGCGAGCAGGCCAGTAATTGAGATTGCGGCTAGAGTGATATAGCCGTTCTTGCGGGTGAAGTGGAGCGGCTGTTTTCCGGAGCGGAAAAAGAAGGCGCCCAACCCAACGAGCCCAGCGAGGAACACCGCAAAAGCGACGCTGTCGACCCAGCCGAGCCCCCCTTGCCGCGCGTCGTTTAGTGCTATTAGGCGCGCTCGTGCGCGGACTGTCACACGGTCTCCTTCGCGTACGATCACTTCGCCACGGCCAATATGTATCGTTGCTTCTTTAACCGAGGCGAGCGCTGCATTCCTGGCTTGCTGGGTAGCTTCCGTGTTATAGACAATATTTTGGTCGGTTAACGCCAGGGCTGTTTCCAAAATCCAAGTGCGCAAGCTACGCGCTGAGCCATAGGGCGCTTCACCGGCTTTCGCTCGCATCATTCGCCATGCCCCTGCGACATCGATGATGGAGTCAAAATGATAGAGGCTGGTACTTTCTTCAGCACCGACGCGGCGGAGTTCGATCGCTCCCCGTTCTGGTAGCATGGCACGGTCCGCCATTACCATCCGCTCGGCAGGGAGGGCTAAGAAAAAGGCAAGGGCGGCGCTAGCATCTTCGATGTTGGGAAGGCCTTCCAGCAGCTGGAACACTCCGGCATTTACCGGCAGTCCTAATTCGGTTTCAAAAGAGCCGAGGCGTTGGTTGATAGGTACTTCGCCCCGAGTAACTCGCGCCTTAACGTTTTCAATTGCCGTCAGTGCATTGTTGCGCCGGTCAAAAAGAAATTCCGCATCGTAGTCGAAACGAGGATGTACTGCCGCGACTGCTTGGGTGCGGCGAAGCTCGGTTTCTTCTGGGTCAGCAACTTCTAGCCCGCGGTCCGCTCGAATGGTGTCTTGAGCAATGCTACCAAGTGCGGGTATTGGCAAGTCCGAAGAGCCGAAGGGCGCAAAGAGGGCAGTCATGGCGATTACGAATAGAATAAGAAGCGGCCAATCGAGTAGCGGGCGAGCGATATTCCATCGCTCCTCTGCCAGGGCTCGGATAGCTGATGCTGAGAGCAATTCGCGCTCCGACTTAAGGCTGCGTTGGGCCAAGTTGACGGTCATGTCCGGTCACCCACACCGGCTGATGCACGCACCCTTTTTTCGTGTTTCTCATAGGCGCGGACAATGCGTGTCACCAGCGGGTTGCGCACTACGTCCTCGTTCGTGAATCGGATGAATGCGGCGCCTTTCATGCTCTCCAGGATCTCCACCGCTTCGGCAAGTCCGGAGCGTGAGCCGGGAGGCAAATCGACTTGCGACAGATCGCCCGTCACCACCATGCGGGACTGTTCGCCAAGGCGGGTGAGAAACATTTTTATTTGCACCGGTGTGGTGTTTTGAGCTTCGTCTAGAATGACGATGGCATTGGACAGCGTGCGCCCCCGCATGAAGGCAAGCGGTGCAATTTCAATTTCGCCGGATTCCAACCGCTTAAGCACCGAATCGGTTGGCATCATATCGTTAAGTGCGTCATAGAGCGGACGCAGATATGGGTCGACTTTTTCTTTGATATCGCCAGGTAAAAAGCCAAGTCGTTCACCGGCTTCGACTGCAGGGCGGGACAGGATGATGCGGTCGACTTGACCGGTCAGGTACATCGAAACCGCGACAGCAACGGCCAGGTAAGTTTTCCCTGTGCCCGCTGGGCCGAGACCGAATACCAATTCGTGGTTGCGTAAGGCGTCGATATAGTCCGCTTGGCGCGGCGAGCGCGGTGCGACGGAGCGTTTACGTGTCTGAATCGGCTCGGCGGGAGCACGTGGCGTACTGACGTTAGCTATTTCGCCACCCGAAGTTCGTGCACCGGCCATACGGATTGCGCCATCGATTTCGCTGCTGTTCACCGCGTGGCCCTGTTTGAGTAGGCCATATAATTCGTTCAGGACAATTTCGGCTAATCGGACCGATTCGCTTGGTCCGGATATTTCAAGTTCATTTCCGCGTGAGCTGATCATAACACCTAGTGTATGCTCGATTTGGGCTATATTACGATCGTGCTCACCGAACAACATCACTAGCAGCTTGTTTTCGTCGAAACGCATATGCATCTGGATGATTGGGTTATCGGGGGCGGCCGTGGGCACGACAGGGCTATGAATCAAGCGGATTGCCCCTTAACCATTACTGCGGCCTGCGAGACGTTCAGTGGCGTTAGTGCATTAGGATCGATGGCTGACTGTCCAGCCAGACTGTTGGTATGCGCCCTGGTGATGAAGACATCTGCAATGCGCCCGCGGACATCTGCTGATAAATCGGTATGCACCCATTGGCCATAAGGTGAGCGGCCTAGCATTTGGTTAGCGTGTCGGCCGGGCTTTTCGAATAGTACCGGCAGTGTACGGCCGATCATGGTAGCGTTGAAGTCAGACTGCGAACGGGCGAGTACTGACTGCAACGCGGCGAGACGTGCGCTTTTTATGTCTTCTGGGACCTGGTAATCGGTCTCTGCAGCTGGCGTGCCAGGCCGCGGACTGTATTTGAAGGAATAGGCTTGGGCGTAGTCGATTTTCTCTGCTAGCGCTAGGGTTTCTTCAAACTCAGAATCACTTTCGCCTGGGAAACCAACGATGAAGTCACTCGACAAAGCGATGTCGGGTCGTGCTGCGCGCAATTCGTTGACCAGACGACAATAATCTTCGGCTGTGTGCTGGCGGTTCATTGCCTTGAGAATACGATCGGACCCGGACTGCACTGGAAGGTGCAGAGACGGCATGAGTTTTGCTACATCGCCATGGGCGGCAATCAAATCTTCGCTTAGATCGCGCGGATGAGAAGTCGTATAACGCAGTCGCTCAAGGCCTTCTATTTCGGCCAATCGGTGGATCAGGTTGGCGAGCGACAGTTCTTTATCGCCGTCTGACCCATGATAGGCGTTGACATTCTGTCCCAAGAGGGTGATTTCGCGAGCGCCCTGGCAAATCAGTCGGCGCGCTTCTCCTTCTATATCGCCTACCGCTCGCGAATATTCAGCACCACGCGTATAAGGCACGACACAGAATGTACAGAACCTGTCGCAGCCCTCCTGAATGGTGAGAAATGCGGAGACGCCAGTTTCCGAAGTATCATTGCTGCTAGATTCTGGTAGGTGGTCGAACTTACTTTCCGCCGGAAATTCGATTTCCACCACCGCTTCTGTCTCGGCTCGGCACAGCAGTTGGGGCAAGCGGTGATAGTTTTGGGGGCCCATCACGAGATCGACAAAGGGTGCGCGGCACAGCAGTTCCTTACCTTCCGCTTGGCCGACGCAACCGCCGACGGCGAACACCATGTTTTTACCCTTGCGTCTTCGCGCCTGCTTAAACCGATTCAGCCTGCCCAATTCGGAATAGAGCTTTTCCGCTGCCTTTTCGCGGATGTGGCAGGGGTTGAGAATCACCAAGTCCACATCTTCTGGCGTTTCTGCCGCAGCATAACCATTCGCCGTCAGGATATCTGCCATGCGGGCAGAGTCGTAGACGTTCATCTGGCAGCCGTAAGTTTTAACGTAGAATTTTTTCCTCAAACCAATAACCACTGCCGGTCGCCACTCTGAGCAATCAGGCGCGCCGCAACAGGCCAAGTTTCAATATCTATTGAGTGTTCGCATTCGTCAGCGGCGAATCTAGCACTCGGCCAAATGCTGTCAAGCCGGGGGTCTTATTATCGTAGTACTCGTCATGCGGGTTTGGAAGCCCACCATGTTGGTTTAGCGGGTTTGCTCAGGCGGCCATGAATGCCATTTGATACACCGTCTGACACTACTCGGTGGCAATAAGCAGCTAATTCCTTGCGTGACGAGAAGTCAGCAATGGAGATCGGCTCATGAAACTCAACTGCCACCGTAGTTTGTCCGAGGCCGAACACATTCCACAAATGACTGGCCAGTTCCATATCGCCATACCAGGCGAAATAGGGCCGATAACCGCGTCCAATTGGTATACCGTCGAGGCGAACATAGGATACCGACACCGGCTGAATAAGGAGTGGTTTGCCATTGATGTCTTTCTCGGCGACACCGAAAAATGCGCTTTTAAACGGCAGTACCCGGTTCCCGTCGCTACTGGTTCCCTCCGGGAAGAGGATCAAATTGTCTCCCATTTTGAGCCGTCGGACCATTTCGTCACGATGCACTGCGGTGCGGCTCACCCGGCGCTGAATAAACACGGTCCGTTGCAGGCGGGCCAGGAGGCCAAAAAGGGGCCAGGTGCGAACCTCGGCTTTGGCAACGAAGGATGCTGGAAGCATCGCGCCCAAAACTGAAATGTCGAGATATGAGTTGTGGTTGCAAACGAATAGTGTTGACCCCTTGCGAGCGATATCTCCGTATTGTTCGATTCGGAAGGCTAGAAGCCGGCACACACCGCGATGCCAAATCACCGGTAAGCGTTTCGACATCGGAAGGTTGAGTCCTACGAGAATCAGTTGAACGGGCAACAGGGCTGCCGTCCAGCCTACAAAGCGAATCGCTGTGAAAAAGGCGGTCATGTGAGCTTGTCTCTATATTTGCGTGTAACAAGGTCCGTCTTGACCACGATGCTAACATCAACGCTATTCCATTGCGGATCGATCACGGCGCCGTCTCCTACGAAACCGTTGAGCCGCAAATAGCCTTTGATTAGTGGTGGGATGGAGCGAATCGCGGCGTGAGTATTGATCTCCTCCTTCGATATTCGGTTCATTTCGACAAAATGTTCCGGCTGGGCCACAGGGCGTATATCTTCCGGTGCCATATGAAAATGATACAGATATGAGAGTGTCAGTTTATGGGCATTCGGATCTATGCCTTGGAAACTGGCACAGCCGAACATGAGTGGGACTTCGTAATGCATCACGTAAGCGGCGATGCCACGCCACAAAAGCGTCATGGTGGCACGATTGCGATATGGCGCTTCCACGCAAGAGCGTCCGAGTTCGAGAAGCTCACCAGGATTCTCAAGAACCCGGTCGATATTATATTCCCATGGAGAGTAAAAACCGTCATGACGATCGGCGATCGAGCGGCGTAGGAGGCGATAGGTCCCAACAACTTGATCGGTGCCCGAGGGGCGGTCCTTGTCGATTACCAAGAGGTGGTCGCAATATACATCGAACCGGTCGAAGTCCCGTTTTTTTGCTGCCATCTCATCGCTTGGCTGTGCTGTCATTTCTTCATAGAACACACGATATCTAAGCGATTGAGCGGCATCTATATCCGACTCGCCGTCTGCCAGCCGGACCGTAAGACTGCCCGCATTGATGCCTAGCATGAAATTTTGTTTGCCCACGAATCTACAAATCCCGGTCCTTTTGCTCCTCGTCGAGGGAAACTGCATAGAGTTCTAATCGGTGACCGACCAACTTGTATCCCAGTTTCTCCGCGACCGCTGTTTGTAGTTGCTCAATTTCACGGTTTTGAAACTCAATCACCTTGCCGCTCTTCACGTCGATCAAATGGTCGTGGTGGTCCTGATCCGCTTTTTCATAGCGCGCGCGTCCATCGCCAAAATCGTGGCGCTCGAGAATGTCGACCTCCTCAAATAGGCGCAAGGTCCGGTAAACCGTTGCCAGGCTGATGCGGTCGTCGATTGCATTGGCGCGCTGATAAACGGTCTCGACGCTTGGGTGATCATCTGCATCTGACAACACCTGCGCAATTACGCGGCGCTGGTCCGTCATCTTTAAGCCAAGCTGGACGCATTTTTGTTCCAAGTTCACTGGGTCTGGAGTAGAACTGGATGCCATTGCCCTCTATCGCTCCCTTCGCTTATTTCATCTGCCATTATAGGGTCATGGCGAGCAACGTCTATGCGCATTGACGCTAGTGGGTATAGTTATAATGACCTCAGTATAGCCTGTTGTAAAAGAAGGATAATGATTTGAATTTATCCTGGGTCGGTTGATATAAGTCCGCAACGCTGAGTTAAGGCGTCGACGCTCGGCCCATAGCGCCGTCTATAATAGCGCGGCCGGCGGCCGACAATTTTGAAGCCCGAATTTTCATAGAGACGCCGAGCCGCCATATTATCCTCTGCGACTTCAAGAAAAAGCGCCTCAATTTCTCGTGTCATAGCATGCGCTTTAGCTGCGTCAAGTAGTGCGCTGCCCAATCCATTTCGCCGGACGCCGGGCGCGACGGCAAGGGATAAGATTTCACCTTCCTGGCCGCTTGAGCGGCAAATGACGAAGCCCATGGTCTTGCCGTGCGGCCGGCAAAATAGACCAAATGTACCCGGTGCCGAGAGTATTTTCCCAAGCAATTCAGTGTGCCATGAGTCTTCGAAGCAGATTGCGTGTAGCGCGGCTACGCCCGGGAGGTCGTAGTTTTTCATTATCTCGATTTGACTTGGGTTCGGTGTTGGCGATTCCATCACATAACAAGCCTGTTTTTATCTGACAGGACCGATACCTGGTTCACGCAAGTAAAGCGGAGTCACGGGTTTGATGGCGGCAATTTCGAGTCCACTTTTGGCGATATAGGTGGCGATGGTTGCTGCTCGCGGGTACGGCGGGGTTGCTGATTTCAGATAATCCTGACCACAGGTATCCAAAAATTTACCCACAATTTCCGCGCCGCTGCCCACCAAGAGGAGAGGTGGCATCTGCCCTAGGACTTTCCTGAGGCGGTCGGAAAGGGATTTTACACCGGTAGCAAAGGGTAGGTCGATCATTTCACCATTTTCTTGAAATAACTGCCCATATAATTGATCGCGTCGTGCATCGAGCGTAGCGAGAATAAACCGTCCCCGTCGCTCACCCGAAGTGGGTGCGGCATTAAGGGCTTCCAGGGTGGTGATACCGACCAGCGGTACATTACTTGCCAGCGCCAAGCCACGCGCCGTGGCGAGGCCGATACGAACCCCAGTGAATGAGCCTGGACCTCTGGTGACGGCGATCAGGTCAAGGCTGGAATAATTGAGGCCTGCTTCTCCCATTACCGCATTGACCATGGGCATCAAGATCTCTGCTTGGCGGCGGCTTCCGAATTCCTCCTGTTCGGCGATGACAGAACCGTTTGACCAGCACGCCGCGGAACAGGCCGTTGTGGCGGTATCCAGAGCTAGGATATTCATTTAATTTGCACGCTACTGATATCCGATAGAAATATATTCAAAATGATTCGGGAAAACTGCCAAATTGAACTCTGTGCTAAATAACCACTATCATCGCCCAGACCGGCCAGGCAAGGTGGCGATGTTTTCATAGAATGTCAGTTAATTATTTGAAATATACACAGGGTTCGGCGCATCCGCATCGCCCGAGGTAATATGAGTTTAAAGCGAATATCTTCACCTGAATATAACGTCGATTTCGCGTTAGCTTATGCGACCGACGATAATTTTACTGGTCGGGCGATTTACCGAAAGGCTGCATGTTGGTTACATGAGGACGCGGCGGTCGCCTTAACCCGGGCCATTAAACTTGCTGCTGAGCTTGATCTGAAGTTTCTTGTATTCGATGCCTATCGACCCGTAGAGGCGCAGTGGAAATTATGGGATTATAAACCAGATCCAGATTTTCTCGCTGACCCTCGTCGCGGCTCACCGCATTCGCGCGGTGTTGCCATCGATCTCACCTTGACGCGTTTCGATGGAACGCCGCTTGAAATGGGTACCAAGTTCGATGACTTCAGCGAGCGTGCGTATCACAATTGTCAAAATCTCGCACCCGAAATTCGTCGCAATCGCTATTTATTGCTTGGATTGATGGCTAGTGCCGGATGGGACCATTATTTAAACGAATGGTGGCACTATCAACTCTATAATCCACGGCGTTACCCGCTGTTATGGGATAGCGCCGCGTCAACGGGAATGATGTTGGAAAAATGATGAAGGTTTACAGCAAATATTGCATATGGTGCGTAAAGCGATGGATGGTGGCGCTAGTGATCGGTACTGCAAGTATCATTCCAGCATCGGCCTTTGCCGCTGACTCGGCTGTAATCATTCAATATCACCGATTTGGCGAGGCCGATCGACCATCGACTAACATAACTCTTGAGCAGTTTGAGGCCCACCTCGCACATCTCCAATCAGGTGGCTACACCGTGCTTCCGGTGCCGCATATTGTCGCCGCGCTCGGCGCCGGGCAGCCGCTACCGAACAAAACCATCGGCATCACCATCGACGACGCGGCAAAATCAGTCTTTGATGAGGCTTGGCCTCGCCTCCGCGAGGCGGGATTCCCATTCACACTTTTCGTCTCAACAGATGCGGTCGATCAGCGGCGATCCAATTCAATGAGCTGGGAAGAAATTCAAATCTTGGTGGAGGCTGGTGTGACGGTCGCTAATCACAGTTCGGCTCATGGGCATATGTGGAAAGATGGCCTAGATGCTGCACGGCGAGACGTGATGGGCGCGCAGAAAAGATTTCAGACGGAGCTTGGCTTCGCGCCCCGCCTCTTTGCTTATCCATACGGTGAATATGACATAGCGCTGCGTGATCTTATCGAGGAACTCGGGTTCGATGCAGCATTCGGGCAAAATTCGGGTGTTGCGGGCAAAGGCGCGGACCTTTTCACCCTACCGCGATTCTCGCTAAACGAAACCTATGGAAATGAAAAGCGTTTCCGGCTGATTATAGATACGCTGCCTATTCCGGTAAGCGATGTTACTCCTGCAGAGCCGATTCTGACCACCAATCCGCCGCATGTTGGCTTCACCATTGACGGGTCGATCAAAGAGTTGGACGAGCTTTCCTGCTACGTATCGGGCGCTGGGTCGGTGCGGTTAGAAATTCTTGGCGAACGCCGGGTTGAACTGCGAATGTCTCGGCCTTTCGTGCGTGGCCGTAATCGAGTCAACTGTACAATCCCGGGTCCTGATCAGCGCTGGCGCTGGCTCGGCCTACAATATTTAGTGCCCTAGAACATGTCTTGGCTTGAAGAATTCGCCTAGAGATCCGTCAAATCTTGTGAATCCGATCTAGAACCGTTTTAGGATTGGCGTTCGCCACGAGCAATATTCTTCCAGGTCCAGCGGTCTTCGTGCAGGCGGGCATGGTCGAGCAACAAAAGCTTATTGTCGTGCATGATGCGCCTAAGGGTTTTTATATAGGCCGCTCCACGCTCCGAATATCTAATCAATTTGCCCGCCAGCGTATGGCCATCTATCAAATCATTATTTTTGCGTAGCGATTTCCGTGCAGCACGGAATTCCTTATAGGCGCGATGGTAATTTAGATTGTGAACGTAGGAGCGCACGCCTTCAATCAAATTCGCATAGACACGGATGAGGTGGCGCTGCCCGTTAGCACGCTCTTCTGGCAACATGCCGTTTGACGTCGAAAAAGTATATTGGCCGAACAGCGCATTGCCCTCTCTGGCGAAGCGCGATGTTCCCCAACCCGACTCTTCCGCTGCTTGGGCAATAGCTAGTGAGGGCGGCACGATGTCGACCCGCGCCATAAACGCGTTCCAGTCGTAGGGGTCTGTTTCGTAGCGCTCGGCCATTTGATAAAGCCAATTGCGTTGCCCATTGGTAAGAGGCATGCCGCTATCGAGAAGATGGCGGAGATTTTGTAGTTTTTGCCGTGCCGCTAAAATATCTTCGTTGACTCGCAGCACCACAGGCAGAATCGACTTGATGAAGACCCGCTTGCGCAACGTCACTGACTTTTCTTCGGCTATATCCTCGGGCAGCTTGTCGAGATAAACGCGCGGAACGTTATTGCCCGGCTTCCGTAGATTCGCCAAATCGTAATCGAGGCGATTGAAATGGGCGTCCAATGCCGCAACAGTCGCCATCGGGCCTGAGCGGGATGGTTTTCGTGCTGGCTTAGGAAGCGGCAATTGGGTTGTTGCTGTTGTTACCGAATAGTTTGCGAAGACGGGTAGAGCGGATGTCTTTTCTCCGATTGGTAGGTTCCCCGTAACAAAAAGCCCCGGCCAAATTGTTATCTGCTCGAATTGTGCGTGGGTCTGACCGAGTGCCAATTCTGCGCTTTGCTCTTTTGGTGGAGCAACCAGCGCCTTTACTCCGACGGCGATCACAGCACAGGTCAAGATGGTAACCGCCGGCTTAAACAAAGGCACGTTGGCCCAGGGCAGGTCTTTTGCCTCGCTGCTTCCGCTAGAGCCCTTTGTCACGGTCTTGTTCTGCACTGTCTCACCGTCAAAAATTCGCCAGTCGGTGTCGGCCATAAATCAAACCAATCGGTTGTCAGACCGCGCGCACTTCAACGACTTCGGGGATGTAATGCCGCAGCATATTTTCGATGCCCATTTTCAAAGTAGCGGTCGAACTAGGACATCCCTGGCACGCTCCCTGCATCTGCAACATAACAATGCCATTTTGAAAGCCCCTATACACAATGTCGCCGCCATCCATAGCGACGGCCGGCCTTACCCGGGTATCCAGCAGTTCTTTGATTTGTTCGATTATTTCCGCGTCCTCGCCATTCTCGCCATGGTCGGCATGTACTCTGCCCATCTCCGCCGCTTCGGCTATAACAGGCTGGCCTGAGACGAAATGCTCCATCAGAACACCAAGAATTACTGGCTTGAGCACCGTCCAGTCGACATCCTCAGATTTGGTGATAGTTACGAAATCGTTTCCGAAAAATACTCCGACAACTTCATCGACGAGAAAAAGGCGTGACGCCAAAGGAGAACACTCAGCTTCCTCCGCGTTACGGATATCAATCGTTCCCTCAGGTAGTACGGTTCGTCCTGGCAAGAACTTCAAAGTGGCTGGGTTTGGGGTCTGTTCAGTCTGAATGAACATTTGGTTTTCTACCTGTAATCACTGGCTGCCTTTGTCAGGCCGCTCGAATTTGTACCGGGAATGTGGGCCAGGCAGAGCAAGATATCAAGCCTTACGAGGAAACCATTGGTTGTTAAGGAAAATTTGTCACTGAGGATTTCTATCAATTTGCGTCAATGGCCATTTCGTCTGGCTCGGTCATTTGAGGTCAATATATCAGGGATTTTTAATGACGTTATTCTACCATTGTACCAATAAATTCGCCGGGTCAGGTCAGGTTCCGAAGTTGCTGATCGGTAAGATTTCCCGGTACGACCACTAGTGGGATATTAAGTCGTCCCGCAAGCTGACCGGCCAGCCAGGAGATAAGGGAGCCGTGCCCGTCATCAGGTGGTGTAGCCCCAACTACCAGAAGGTCAATCGTTTCGCTCTCTTCAATATGTGCGAGAATCTCCTCGCCTATTCTGCCTTCGCGGATGTGGCGCGACGGCATAGCGCCGAGGATAGTCTCGACTTCGCAAGCCATTTCGTCCAAAAGTAGTTCGGCTTCGTCGAGGGTTTCCTCTCGCATCCGCTCACCAACCGTTGCCCAATGCTGAAACTCCGGCGGCTGCGTAACATGGAGAAGCGCTACTCCACCGCCGGAATTCTGCGCCCTCAGAGCCGCGAAGCGCGCGGCCACTGCTGAATGTTTGTCATGTGCCACGCAAACCAAAAACGTGATCTGGCCTGCGATATGCGCCTTGGTTCGTTGTTTGCCGGATTTGTTCAAGGCATCCTCACTGGATCGTCAATTCTTTCGGAAGGCGACGCCGCCAACCCATCCTGCTATCAATGCTGCGCCAATGGCAATTAGACCGTAAAGTGCGCCTTCGGTCCTGGCAAAATTGAATATCTTGGCTGATAAGCCCGATTTTTCCACCGTCAAGCCAGACTGAAGCCGACTCTGTACCTCCGTGTTATGCACGAGAATTGTCTCCGCAATATATTTCCCCGTTGGAACACTCGCCGGTAGGATCAATGTGGCACGGAATAGGCTGTCGTTTATCAGCACGATTTTGCCAATCTCCGGTTTGTACATATCTTCGCGCGTGTGGTTGCGTCTCAAAGCATTGCGAAAGTTGTCTATTTCATCCTCAGTGTGTGTCCAGACTGTGTTCAGCAAAATATGTTCGGTGCCGATCTGATTACGGTCAAGCGTGCCTGGGTCCATGATTTCCTCGATCGGACGTGAGGCAGCTAGAGCATAGAATTGCGGCACGTCTCGGAAGGCTACTGCGTCCCGGTTAATCCAAATACCCGCCACTTGACGCTTGCGCCGAACTACTACCGGTGCTTCTGGACCGCGCAAGGTAATGATGATGTCGCCGGGCAGAGTTTTAACTCCGTAAAGAGTGACTGTGCTGCCGGTGAAACCCGAATCGACCTCGATTTTCTTAGGCAAGAGGTCGACTAGCAGTGGTTGATCGTTCGCTTTGAGTGGTACGGCCGTGAGAATGGCTAGAGCCGGCAGGGCCAGGATGGTGGCGACGAAAAATATACGGTGTAACATCAGCGCACAACCATGGAGGTTGCGCTGAAAAGGTCGTCAGGCCGCGCAATCAGGCCGTAGAGCAGCCGCCCGCTGACGGCGAGGACAATGATTGCGAGAAGACCTCTCAAATACTCGCCTTGGATTCGGAATCCGGCCCGGGTGCCGTATTGTGCACCGATCACCGCACCGACCGCGAGCAAGAGGGCAAGAACAATATCGACATTGTGGTTCTGCACCGCATGAGCAAGAGACGAGACCGTGCTGATCACGACGATGCCGAACAACGAGGTTCCCACCACTACGCTGGTTGGCATGCCAATGAGATAAATCATCACCGGAACCATTATAAAGCCGCCGCCTACGCCCATGAACGCGGCGAGTAGGCCCATCAGAAAGCCGACGAATACTGGGGGTAGCGCACTGACATAAAGCTTTGAGCGGCGAAAGCGCATCTTTAGAGGCAGGCCATGGAACCAATTGTGTTGGTGCGCCTTACGCCGCCCCAGCGTATTCCGCCTGAGCGCCGAGCGCGCGCTTTCAAAGCCCATCAGGCTGCCAACGATAGCAAGAAATACGACATAAAAGAGCGCAATGACGAGATCGATCTGACCAGCTTCGCGCAGTGACTTAAAAAGCCATACGCCCAGCCAGGATCCGACGATCCCGCCGCTGAACAATAGTGCGCCCATGTGGAAATCGACATTGCCGCGTCGCCAGTGAGCCATAACGCCTGAGACAGAGGAGGCAACGATCAGATTTGTGCCGGTGCCTACAGCAACGGCCGGTGGCACACCAAGAAAAATGAGCAGCGGAGTCATTAGAAATCCGCCTCCGATGCCAAACATGCCCGATAGAAATCCAACTGCTCCGCCAAGGCCGAGCAGTAAAAATACGTTCGTCGAAATTTCCGCAATCGGAAGATAGATTTCCATCAACGCTGCCCTTTTTCGAGGCTTGCGTCGTGTATCGCGCTTGCAGCCCCTTCAGCGCAAGACAAAAATACACTGCTTTAGGGGTCAGAGTAGGCCGACGATTTCTTTAATGCTGCGCAAGTTTGGCTCCGCGATTGCGGCGGCGCGTTCGGCTCCGTCTCGCAGAATGCCGTCAATAAAGTCGTTAGAGCTAGTCAGGCGGTGCATTTCAGCAGAGATCGGTTCGAGCTTCGCAGTAGCGAGATCCGCCAAGTCATCCTTGAAATTGGAGAACCCGTCATCAGCATAACGAAGTGCCACCGCCTCCACATTTTCATCGGCGAGGGCGGCGTAGATACCAAGTAAGTTCGTGGCTTCGGGGCGGTTTTCCGGGTCGTAGCTCATGCCTGGTTCTGAATCAGTCTTGGCTCGGCGAATTTTGTGCTGAATTGTTTCAGCATCATCCGTCAAGTTGATGCGAGAATTTTCTGAAGCATCTGACTTGCTCATTTTTGATCGACCGTCGCGCAGACTCATTACTCGAGTCGCCTGGCCCAGTATCATCGGTTCCGGTAGGGGAAAATAATCTCGGTCATAGGTGCGGTTGAAGGCTCCCACGATATCGCGCGAGAGCTCCAAGTGCTGTTTTTGATCTTCACCCACAGGAACATGGGTGGCATGGTAGAGGAGAATGTCTGCTGCCATGAGTACGGGATAGCCGTATAGGCCGAGCACCGCATTGTCACGCTTCTTACCGGCTTTCTCTTTGAATTGGGTCATGCGGTTGAGCCAGCCGAGCGGCGTGAAGCAATTAAGGATCCAGGCAAGCTCCGAATGGGCGGCGACTCGGCTCTGGTTAAAGATGATTGATCGCTTAGGGTCAATCCCGGCGGCAACTAGGCCGGCGGTAACCTCGCGCGTATTTGAGGTTAACTCGACCGGGTCCTGCGGCACGGTAATAGCATGCAGGTCGACGATGCAATAAATACAGTCGAAATCGTCCTGCATTTTGACCCAATTCTTGATTGCACCAAGGTAATTTCCAAGATGCAGATTTCCGGTCGGCTGCACACCGGAGAAGATTCGATTCATAATGCTGAGCTCCGCACAGGCTGTAAGACCGTCATTAGGGGATCGGGGTTAAAAGGCGCCCGGGGGCACGACCCAAGATACACCAAGGCGGCGGAGTTATGGCGCGCTGGTACGCGCCGGTCAACCGTCCCCATTCCTGCTACTGCCGTCTGTGCGGTTTTGCCAAAATCCCTTGAGGTCTGATAAGCGCGTTGCATCGAACAAAAGAGCGATCCCGCCGTAGATTACGATACCGGTAACCGTCAGGCCTATCAGACTGCCCACGCCGCTGCCCAGTGAATCGCTGATTGGTCCGGAGAGCGCCCGCGACACCGCCCAGAGTGTGGCGGTCATCGCTGCGGTGGCAAGTAGCATGCGTGGCAGGCGATGGCGCAGGCGCGCGTCTGCCGTGAAATAACCGCGGCGGTGTAGACCGCGTGCAAGTAAAGCTGCGTTGAGCCAGCCGGAAAGCGTCGTCGCCAGTGCGATGCCAACATGGCCGAGTGGTCCCATTAAGGCGAGATTGAAGCAGACATTGGTCACCAGACAGAAAACCGCTATGCGCACCGGTGTTTTAGTATCCTGACGCGCAAAATAGCCCGGTACTAACACCTTGATCATGACGAAGGCGGGGAGGCCAGCGGCATAGGCGATAAGCGCATCTGCCGAAGCGGCGGTTGCAGTAGCGGTAAAGTTGCCGCGCTCAAACAGCACCGAAATCGCTGCATCGGCGATGATCATTAATCCAGCAGCCGCTGGTAGCGTTAGAAGAAGTGCACCCTCGATCGCTCGATTTTGGCTCGCGTCAGCGGCTTTATCCTCCGCTGCGCGAACTTGGCGCGAGAGGAGGGGTAACAACGCTGTACCCACGGCGACGCCAATTACGCCGAGTGGCAATTGGTTGACCCGGTCGGCATAGTAAAGAAACGACACCGCACCTTCCGGCAACAGCGAGGCGATTATGACGTCGACTACCAGATTGACCTGGGCGATACCTGCTCCGAGTGCTGCGGGTGCGATGATGACCAGCATATGTTTGACGCGCGGTGTGAGGCGTGGACGTAACAAACGGAGAGCGATACCGTTGCGGCGCAGGGCGATAACAAGCCATGCAAATTGCAACACGCCGGCACCGGATAGGCCGACCGCCAGCGCGTGACCCGGAGTTGCCGTCCATTGCGAAAGACCGAGCAGAGCGCCGATCAAACAGAGATTGAGGATGATAGGTGTTGCCGCAGCTGCAGCAAAGCGATAGAGCGAATTGAGCATACCGCCTAGGAGTGAGACTAGTGAGATGAACAGTATGTAGGGAAAGGCAATTCGGGTGAGTTGCACTGTAAGGTCGAATTTCTCCGGATCATCAACGAAGCCCGGTGCCAGCACATACATCAGAAAGGGCATTATGATTTGTGCTACGACCACGAGCAGCAACAACACGCAGAGGAGGACCGCCAGGACCTCTTCGGCGAAGGCCTTTGCCGCTTCGCGGCCGTTTTGTTCCAACTCTCCGCCGAACAGCGGTACAAAAGCGGCGTTGAAGGCGCCTTCCGCGAACAGACGGCGCAGAAAGTTGGGTAGCTTAAAGGCGACGAAAAAGGCGTCGGACACGGGGCCGGCACCGAGGATCGCGGCGATTAGAATGTCGCGAATAAAGCCGAGCAGCCGAGAGCCTAGCGTATAGCCACCGACGGTTGCGACCCAGCGTCCCAAAGCCATCGCGGCGCGCTCTAATTGCTCCGGCGGTGCTGTGGGCGGCTCGGTCGTGTCACCGTCATACCGCCGCCATCGTGATATCCGCCTGTGCAGCTCGATTTTTAGACTCACTTAGAGCGGCTAGAAGTTGTGTGCGAATACGCTCGATTTCTGAGCTTTTTGTTACCTGAAAGCCGTAACGGTCCTTGACATAAAACACGTCCACTGCTTGCGCACCGTAGGTGGAAACATGAGCTGTGACAATCGAAAGGCCGAGCCGTGTCAAGGCACAGCCTATATCATAAAGCAAGCCAGGGCGATCACGTCCGTTGATCTCCACGACTGTGTGCTGATTGCTGGCACGGTTATCAACTAGTACCCGCGAAGTTACTTGGGCGGCTCGCTTCTGCCTAGATGGTTCGCGCTTGCCCCGCAGAGTGCGATCCAAAATACCGTCACCGGCAAGTGTTTGTTCCAGGAGACCAAAGGTGTGGGCGAACTTTTTTGTATCGTCGAAGGGGCCACCCATGGCGTCTTGCACCCAGAAGCCATCGAGCGCCATGCCATCCGATGTGGTGAATACCTTGGCATCGACGATGCTGGCTCCGGAGGCCGCCAAGGCGCCGGCAACGGCTGTGAACATACCCGGTTGATCTTTAGCATATAGAGTGACCTCTGTTGCGGCGCGTTTTTCATCGACTCGCATATCGATTTCGAGAAGCGCGGCGCGCTTATCGGCGTCACGCACGAGACGGGCGTGGTGGGCATGGGTGGCGCAGTCAAAGGCGAGCCAATAAGGCGAGTAGAGGCGCTCTGTAAAACCTTTAATATCCCTGCCGAGCCAATTATCCAGCGCCAAATGCAGCGCGTTCTTGGCGGCCTTGACTCTTTGGTCTTTGCCTTCTGCTTCATGGCCGCCGGTCATCACCTCTTCGGCGCGGTAGTAAAGCTTGCGCAAAAGCGTACCCTTCCATGCGTTCCATCGCCCCGGCCCGACCGCACGGATATCGGCGGCGGTGAGAACTAGCAGCAGGCGGAGGCGTTCAACCGACTGCACTTTGCCAATGAAATCTGCCAGCGTCTGCGGATCGTTAACGTCTCGCTTGAAGGCTGTGTCGCTCAAAACTAGGTGATTGCGGACAAGCCAGGCGGTTTGTTCGGTTTCCTCCGCTGAAAGGCCGAATCGAGGGCCGAGCTTCCGAGCATAGCGAGCGCCGGCTTCTGAGTGGTCGACCTGCCCACCTTTGGCCAGATCATGTAGGAAGAGCGCAAGATAAAGCACTTCGCGCGATAGAATCTTAGGCGCAATCTGGCTCGCCAAGGGTAGATCTGCTATTAACTCGCCGCGCTCAATCTGAGACAGGATTCCGATGGCGCGCAGCGTATGCTCGTCTACCGTATAGACATGATACATGTCGAGTTGGGTCTGCCCGACGATGCGGCCAAATTCGGGAATGAAGCGTCCAAGCACGCCAGCCTCATTCATTTTGCGGAGCGCCTGCTCGGGCGCTTGGGTATCGCTCAAGAGCGCCATGAAGAGACGGTTGGCTTCGCCATTCGCTCGCAAACTGCGGTTGATCAGTTGCAAACGCTGATGCACAAGACGGAGCGTTCGTGGGTGTATGTCGAGGCCACCAGTCTGCGCCATACGGAAAAGTTTGATAAGACGTACGGGCCTTTCGTCGAACGCCTCGTCATCGGTGATTACTAGGCGGCCGCATTCGGTACGCATTCTGTCTGCTGCCGGCGCCGGCCCGGCTGCGCCAACCCGACGGGGAGCGCTGTCAAGACGGTCAGATTCAAGCGAGGCGCAAAGCACACGCGTTAGCTCACCCACCGATTTTGCAACCAGGAAGTAATGTTTCATAAAGCGCTCTACGGCGAGATTGCCATCTCGGTCGCCATAGCCCATGCGGTATGCAATTTCCGGCTGAAGGCCGAATGTCAGGCGGTCGTCCGCGCGGTTCGCCGTAAGGTGGAGGTGTGCTCGCACCTTCCATAAAAACCCTTCAGCACGGGCAAACCTGAGCTGCTCTTTCCTAGTAATCAAGCCACGATTCACTAGTTCTGCGAAGCGTTCCACTTGATAGAGATATTTGGCAATCCAGAACAGAGTATGAAGGTCACGTAGTCCGCCTTTACCATCCTTGATATTGGGCTCGAGCATGTATCGCGAATCGCCGGTGCGCTGGTGGCGCAAATCGCGTTCCCTCAGCTTGGCTGCGACAAATTTACCTTCGCTGCCGGGTACGATTTCGTCCCAGAAGCGCTGGCGTAGGCTATTGAACAGTACTTCGTCGCCCCAAAGAAAACGCGATTCGAGAATGCTCGTGCGAATGGTCGTATCGCCCTTTGCACGAGACAGGCAGTCGGCAATCGAACGGGTTGCATGTCCCACCTGGAAGCCCAGGTCCCAGAGCATATAAAGAACATACTCGACAACTTGCTCACTCCGCGCGGTGAGTTTCCAGGGATGGAGAAACAACAGATCAATATCAGAATAGGGCGAAAGTTCTGCGCGGCCGTAGCCGCCCACGGCAACAAAGGCGAGACGGTCGCCGCTGGTCGGGTTGGGACCGGCAAAAAGACGTTTCGCCGCATGCTCATGCAACGCGCCTAGAATTTCATCAATCAGAAATGTGTATCCGGAGACGAGGGCGCTACCGCGTGCGCCATTCGCCACCCTCTTCTCCAATTCGGCTCGGCCGGCGGCAAGATATTGCTTTCCGAGCGCAAGTGCCTCGGCTCGGGCGTCTAAGCTTCCGGAACGCCACGATGTACTGACGAGAGCGGCACTAAATGCGCTCCGGTCGATAATATCTACTTGCCGCCCACTCTTGCTCATCTGAACGGATTCTATCCCAAACGGCCTACGTTTGGTTGTATATGACCCCGCGCGCCTCCTGGCGCAATAGTTGCCGCTTGTTGCAATAGCACCGTATTGATGCCGCTAAGAACCGTAAAAAGGGTCTCTAATTGACGGGTAAAAGCGACTGGGAAGGCTTTCCGGGCTGTTTTGCTAAATTCATGCCTGCCATTTTGCAGTCATCATGTCGCCTATATTGAATTATGTCGCCTATATTGAATTCGCCAAAAAAACAGAATGAGACAACTTGTTTTGCGTTCGAAAGGACCGCAAATTTAAAATCGTCATAGCGTGTTGGTAGAGGGTTCATGGCAGGCATCATGCGGGGATATTTTGGTTTCGGCATTGAAGGCATTAGCAAGCCGTTCAATGTTGGCAATCTAATGCGTTCAGCCCATGCTTTTGGCGCGGATTTTCTCTTTACCATCGCCGCCGATTATGGCGGTGCAGGCTCGGATACAGCGAAGACGCCCGACCATGTACCATTATATCAATACGCTGGCGCTGAGGAGATGGTACTTCCCAAGGGCTGCGCTTTGGTTGGCGTGGAGCTGATGGAAGAGGCGTTGGAGCTTCCATCCTTTCCCCATCCTCTGAACGCCGCGTATGTGCTCGGACCGGAACGCGGCTCGTTGTCCCCAATTCTGGTTGCGCGTTGCGATCATTTGGTGCGTATCCCAGCGCGCTTCTCGATCAATCTCGGTGTTGCCGGGGCGATCGTCATGTATGATCGCATGTTAACACTTGGCCGATTCAACGAGCGGCCGGTCAATCCGCGTGCCTTGCCTACTCCGCGCCCGCCGCATGTGTTTGGCAAGCCAACTCGGCGACGGCCGAAACCTCGGTAATTGCCTGTTAATCGTCACGATTTAAAATGCCCTGGAATCAGGCTAGTGATCTGGATATCCTAACGCGATGTTTGTACAAAACTTGAAACTCCTCATTCCGATGTCGGTTTTTGCTGGTGTCCTCGTCTTGACCATTCTCATGATGGGGGGCGGGTCTGCGAGTCACGCTTCGACCCCGAAAGAGATAGATAAGAATGGGGCCTGGTCTGCTTATTCCTATAAGGAAGACGGCAGGCTCACCTGCTACATGTATTCTAAACCCACCAAGAAAGAAGGCAATTACAAGAAGCGGGGTGATCCGCACATTATGGTTACACGGCGACGGGAGGCCGAGGAGGTAAGTGTCACATCAGGCTATCCCTACAAGGAAACGGCGCAAATCAAACTTAACATCGATGGCCGTAAATTCGAGTTCGGCGTTTACGTAAAGGGGGAACATGCCTGGTCCGATGATGTGGAAGAGGACAAGGCAGTAATTAAAGCAATGCGCCTTGGCAATAAGCTCACCGTGCACGGAACTTCACGTAAGGGCACTTATTCTCTCGACACTTATTCTCTGAAGGGCTTTACCAAAACCCATAAGGCGATCGTCAAGGCCTGTCCCTAGTCGTAAGCGCTTCATCAGGGTTCTGGTTTTTGCTGTCGCAGACACGTATATCGTCGGTATGAACAAGTCTCTTGAATTAGCTACTGACATCCGTACGAACTTGATCGGTATGAATCGGGCGGAATTGGCATGCGCCATCGTTGAAATTGGTGAACCGGCAGAGACAGCTAAGATGCGCGCCAAGCAGCTGTGGCACTGGATCTATCACCACGGCGTCACAGATTTTGCCGAGATGACCAGCCTCAACGGCATGTTGCGCGACGCGTTGGCTTCGGTTTACACGCTGGCGCGTCCAAAAATTGTCCGTGAGCAGAGCTCTGAGGATGGCACCCGTAAGTGGTTACTCAAATTCGGCGACAATCAGGAGGCCGAAAGTGTTTTTATTCCAGAGGAGGCACGCGGCGCACTCTGCATATCGTCTCAAGTAGGCTGCACACTTACCTGCCGCTTCTGCCATACCGGCACCCAGCGTTTGGTGCGCAATTTGGACGCGCGTGAAATCGTTTCCCAGTTCTTGGTAGCACGCGATAGTTACGGAGAATGGCCCTCTCCAGGGGGTGGGCGGCTGATTTCCAATATAGTCATGATGGGTATGGGAGAGCCGCTTTTTAACTATGAGAATGTTTCCAAGGCGATACGCATCGCTATGGACGAAGAAGGTCTCTCGATCTCACGCCGGCGCATCACTCTTTCGACAGCTGGCGTAGCTCCGATGATTGAGCGTTGCGGTGCTGAACTCGGCGTAGGACTGGCAATTTCGCTACATGCGGTGACGGATGAATTGCGTGACGAATTGATGCCGATAAACCGCAAATATCCACTATCGCAATTGCTGGATGCCTGTCGACGCTATCCTGGTGCATCGAATGCAAGGCGCATTACATTTGAATATGTCATGTTAAAGGGCATCAACGATTCACCGATGGATGCGAAAGCGTTGGTGCGCCTAATTGCGGGTATTCCCGCCAAAATTAACCTCATTCCATTCAACGCTTGGCCTGGCGCGCCTTATGAATGTTCGACGCCAGGCGCCATCGCCAAGTTTGCGGCCATCGTCAACGCGGCGGGCTATTCTTCGCCGGTTCGCACGCCACGTGGGAGGGATATTCTCGCCGCTTGCGGACAACTCCGCTCAGACAGTGTGCGTGCGCCGCGCATCTCGCTCGCCACCCCATCCCGCTCGGCGAATGCTCGACGGTCAGTCACATCGTGAGGTACCATGCATCCGGTTTTTCTTATAATTGCGTCGGAAATTTTTGCTCTCGTAGTAATCTATCCGTTGAGTCGCATCTGCCTTCGAGCTGGCTTACCTTTGTGGCCTGCCTTGCTGGTCTTCATACCAATTATCGGCCCCCCGATCACAGCCTATCTGGTGGCTTTTAGCCGCTGGCCGAAACATCCGTTCGGTCGATAGGAGATCTGCTATGCCACTTATGCATGGGTTTCTCAACCTGATCATGCTCGCCATCACTATCTGGTGTTATTGGAAAATTCTCGGCAAGGCGGGATATAGCGGTTGGTGGGCTTATTTGCTGATCCTCTCACTGGTGGCAACATATCTTGCTAGTGCCGCCAACAGCCCGGTCATCTTGATCGCTCCTTATATTATTCCCGCAGCGATGATCTGGGTATTCGCCTTCATTCGCTGGCCAAGCTTTGAAATGGATTCGGGGGCGCTGGATAACCGTTATCGGCACGCAGGAAAAGAGGCACCTGCTACCCCACGAACCGACAATTCGCTCCGCCGCGCTAAACGACATCTTCACCATGATGATGAGACGAAAGGCGGACGCCGAGGGCGAAAAAAATAATCCACTTATTGCCGCATGCCGCGCTTTGCCTATACTGCGCGCCCATTACTCTATCCACGGCAAAAAAATCATGACCAACAACAGTTCGAAGCCAATCGAAAAAACAGTCCTGGCCTATTCCGGTGGGCTCGATACCTCAATCATCCTGCGTTGGCTGCAGGAGGTTTATGGCTGTGAAGTCGTAACTTTCACCGCTGACCTTGGTCAGGGTGAGGAACTTGAGCCGGCGCGTGCCAAGGCAGAGACCCTTGGGGTGAAGGAAATCTTTATCGAGGACCTGCGCGAGGAATTCGTGCGTGACTATGTCTATCCGATGTTTCGAGCTAATGCCCTCTATGAGGGAGTTTATCTGCTCGGCACTTCAATCGCGCGCCCCCTGATTGCGAAGCGCCAGATCGAGATCGCCCATCAGGTTGGTGCGGATGCGGTTGCCCATGGTGCGACTGGCAAGGGCAATGATCAGGTGCGCTTCGAGATTGGCTATTACGCCCTTGATCCAGACATCCACATCATTGCTCCCTGGCGGGAATGGGACATGGATTCGCGCGAGGATTTGGTGCGCTATGCCGAACGGCATCAATTGGAGATTCCCCGTCACAAGCTTGGCGCGCCGCCCTACTCGACCGACTCTAATCTTTTGCATATTTCCTATGAGGGAAAGGCGTTGGAAGATCCCTGGGTTGGCCCGGACGAGGAAATGTTCACCCGCTCAGTCGCGCCCGAAGCGGCACCCGATGCGCCTACTCTGGTAGAGATCAATTTTGAGGCCGGAGATGCGGTAGCTGTTGATAGTAAGGCGCTGACTCCAGCTGCGCTCTTAACCCGCTTAAACGAATTGGCTGGTGCCAACGGCATCGGCCGGGTGGACGTCGTCGAGAACCGCTTCGTTGGCATGAAATCGCGTGGTGTCTATGAAACGCCCGGCGGTACTATCCTGCTGCACGCCCACCGTGCTATCGAATCTCTTTGCCTCGATAGTGGTGCCTCGCATCTCAAAGACGAACTGATGCCGCGGTATGCGGAGCTCATATATAATGGTTTTTGGTTTTCACCTGAGCGCGAAATGATCCAGGCCGCCATCGACGAGAGCCAGAAATCGGTTACCGGTGCAGTGCGCCTCAAGCTCTACAAAGGGAATGTCATCGTCGAAGGGCGTAAATCGCCGACTAGCCTCTATAGCGAGAATCATGCCACCTTTGAGGCCGATACAGTCTACGACCAGCGTGACGCGGAAGGCTTTATCAAGCTAAACGCGCTGCGCTTGCGACTACGCAATAAATAGCCAGAGCGCCGGGGTGCCCATGTCAACGACATGAGCATGAATGAACAAGATCCCTATATAGAGCGTGAGCGCGTTGATGATGCGGCGAATTCCGATTTACTTGAGATTTGATGTGGCACCGCACTTTAACGCGGCGTTGAACGTTAGCGCCGAGGTAATTGTCGCTATTTGGTTCCGCGTTTTCGCTGTCCTAGCGGGCCATCGACAGCAACTAATCGATCAGCGCGGCTCGCAAGCCCGACAAAGAGCAGAGTATGGGCCCGATGAACACCGCTAGCATGGCCATTAGGCCCTGGAGATGTCCCATCATGCCCTTTTGCATACTTGCCTTAATCCGGCTCTGGCACCTGCACCTGGCGGCAGGCGGCGGTGAGTGTATTCTTGAGGAGACAGGCGATGGTCATCGGACCGACGCCGCCTGGCACCGGGGTGATTGCCCCGGCGACCTTGACTGCCTCGTTGAAATCGACATCGCCTACGAGTCGCGAGCCTGATTTCGTGCTGGCGTCCTCGATGCGGTTGATGCCGACATCGATTACTGTGGCACCCGGCTTGATCCAATTGCCCTTTACCATGCGCGGTCGGCCCACAGCGGCGATGACAATATCGGCACGGCGGCATTCCGCTGCAAGGTCTTGGGTCCGTGAATGGGCGATGGTGACCGTGCAATGTTCTTTCAGGAGGAGCGCCGCCATCGGCTTGCCAACAATATTAGAGCGCCCGACGACGATGGCCCGCTTGCCGGTGAGATCACCAACGACCTCCTTGAGCATCACCATGCAGCCTACCGGTGTACATGGCACCATGGCGTCCTGGCCAGAATTCAGGCGTCCGACATTGAGGGTATGGAAACCATCGACATCCTTAGCGGGATGGATTGCGTTGATAATCGCGTCCTCGTTAACCTGCTCGGGCAGGGGGAGTTGCACGAGAATTCCATGCACCGCCGGGTCGGCGTTGAGCTCCTCGACCTTGGCCATGACCTCATCATGGGTGGCATTCTCCGCCATGGTATAGGTGTTGGAATTCATCCCAGCCTCGACTGTTGCTTTGCCCTTGTTGCGGACATAGACCTCACTTGCTGGGTCCTCACCGACGAGAATCACGGAGAGTCCTGGGGTTAGGCCGTGTTTTTCCTTCACTAGGGCTACCTTGCGGCTGATCTCGGCACGTAGATTTGCGGCGGAAGCCTTGCCATCAATGTTTGTCGCGTCGCTCATGATAAATCTCCACAAAAGAGTTTGGGGCGTTTCTTGATTTGTGCCGGCTTGCCGACGATCTGGATCAATTTTTGCCGTGCTTGGCCGCCGGATGCAATATGTATGGCGGAAGCCTCTAGGCTTGTCGCATACTCACCAAGTCTTAGCATCGCCCTAGTGGCTTTGATGTCTTCCGCGAGTGAACTGACTCTGGTTTTCAAATGGATATCTTTTGCCGAGCCCAAGGTGGCGCTGCGAAAGCCCACCTACCCAGCTTTTGGCGTTAGTGGAGCCAAGAGTCTCAAGTCCGTGTTGTTCTCTGCGCAGGAGCTAATATTCCCGCCCTTTAGGGGATGCCTCAACGAATGTTGTCGATGATAAGATCACGGAGGAAATAGAGCAAGATGATCAGAATCATTGGTGACAGGTCGAAGCCACCGATTGGAGGAATGACACGGCGGATTTGCCTGAACACTGGTTCGGTCAAGCGGTAAAGGAAGCCTAGGACCGTATAGATAAACTGATTCCGCGTGTTCAGGATATTGAAGGTGATCAGCCAGGAGGCGATTACCGAGGCGATCAATATAATGATATAGATAGTAAAAACAGTATCGATCAGACTTGCGAGGGCGTTCATGGATTTCTTTCGAAATGTTTCTGCGCGCGCCTAGAAAGGCCTCGCCCTGGGGAGGTGGCAAGTATATCCAAATGTGCATCCAGGACCAGCCCTTCAAAAACCTGCCACCCCGGTAACGGCATCCCTTGACAGCATCACAACTACGCCCACATTATCCGCCGCACGCTGGTTACCACCGCCCGCGCGCCTGATCCGCTGACGGGGCCGTAGCTCAGATGGGAGAGCGTCGCGTTCGCAATGCGAAGGTCAGGGGTTCGATTCCCCTCGGCTCCACCAGCACCCTCTAGGATTTCCCCAAAATACTCTGGTGAAAAATGGTGGTCGCGATATTGGTGTTACAGTTAGAGGCCAATTACACGCGCTCCATCTGCAAACAAGGTGCAAATTCACAGTCCCAAGTTAGACACCGAGGGCACAAGCTCTCCACAAAAGGCTTCACCCAAAAACAACGTATTAGCCTAGGTCTGACATTTAGGTGCCACTCTAGACGAGCGGTTGTTGCACAGTGTTCTAATGCGTTTAGTTCAACACGAATTTAAAAATAGTTGATGAAATATCCAATTTTTTGTGCTCCGCATAATTGGTGTGATCAAGCGAAGCCAATAGTATTATCCTTCCAGTTAGACTTTATGTGTGGGAAGTTCAGAGGTGCATCTTTTCCGTCAATGATTTGAAGTACTTTTGGAGGGGTAAGGGGTAGCTGGTGAACCGGCTGTCCAGTAGCATTGGCAACCGCACAAGCTATTGCCGCACCGACATTGAGAATGGGAATTTCACCGGCTCCTTTAACTCCAAGCGGGCCGCAAGACGGCGCACCTTCGTACAACACAAATTCAACGGGGAGAGCGTCTAAAGCAGTTGGTATGCGATAGGTTTCAAAACCTTTCTGAGCGAACGAGCCGTTTTCGTTAATCGAAATTTCTTCTTGCAATGCGTAGCCCAAACCCTGAACAACCCCACCCTGTATCTGCCCATGAATGGCACGTGGATTAAGAGCCAAGCCTACGTCCTGAATAACCCTATATGAAAGAATCTCAACGTGGCCGGTTTCCGAGTCAATTGCGAGTTCGCAATCATGGACAGCGTGAACCGGTAAATCAATCGCATCAATGAAGTGTCCGGCGGTGCAACCAGGCAATGCCTGAGTGCCCGGATTAGTAAATGAGCCTGAGCCCGAAACCGGTCCAAAATCTGCTTCCGCTTGCGCGACTAAAGCTTGGATAGACATACCAGACCCTGGTACACCCCTTAACTCGATACGGCCTTTGGACAAAATCAGGTTATCCGTCGCGGTCTGCAAAAGTCGACTACCAATTGTGAAAAGCTTATCTCGGACTTCTTTGCAAGCCGCTTCACTGGCAGCACCAATGGAAACAGTTGTTCTCCCACCGCCAACCCCCAAATCTCGGCCGGACGCATCAGTATCTGCCGTTTTGACGATGACATCGTCTGGATGGATGCCAAGGTTTGCAGATATTATTTGTGGTAGTGCCTGTACCATCGTGCCCTGGCCGATCTCCACGCCAGACGTCACCAATGTTGCGCTACCATCTGAATTTAAATTTACTGTTGCAGACGACGACCCGACGAAAATGAACCAAGTTCCAATCGTTGTTGAGCGTCCGTACAGGCGTCCATCTGGTAAGGTTTTATTTTTTTCATAAGCGCCATAATTTCTGATTGCTACGTCTAGCATTGGTTCAAGAACATCACCTTCAAACACCTGACCAGTAGCCCCAATATCACCCTTACCCACACAAGTCTTTCGACGGAATTCGATTGGGTCTATTTCTAAAACATTACAAATTTGATCTGTATGCTGTTCGAGAGCAAAGGTATTGTAGACACCGTTACAAGCTCTGAATGCGCCATTGGGGGGAGTATTTGTATAGACAACAAGGCTTGAAAGTTTGACCGAACCAAGCTTGTAATTTCCTCCAAGAGTATGAGCTGTCATGGTCGACAAAAAAATCTGCTCGCCACCATACGCTCCGGCATCCATCAAAACAGTCGCTTCTCGACCAACAATTTCACCATCACTTGTTACTGCAGATCGAATTCTAATTTCTGCATTTTCTCTGCATAAACAGGTCATCTGCTCCTCTTGTCGGGTATTTGCAATAGAAACAGACTTGCCCGTCATTCTAGCAAGCACTGCGGCATATGGTTCGAGAGAACAGTCAAACTTTAAACCAAATCCGCCACCGACAGCTGGGACGGTCACGCGAACATGGCTTTCTGGCACCCCTAGAACTTTGGCTACGACATGTCGAACAGTCCAGGGCACCTGTGTGGAAGTTTGAATTTCAAATCGTCCGTTAACATATGAAGCTATTGCCACGCGCGGCTCAAAAGGGACATGGCTTTGTCGACCGACTGAGTAACAACCCTCTACAATGGTGATGTCACTTCGGGAAAATGCTTCATCGGTATTGCCACGAACGACCGTTGCTTCCCAAGCGATGTTGCCTCGTCTTGTCGCTCCCTCAAAGACAACCTCGTAATCAGCCCAATCAGGGTGAACAAGTGTGGCGTTCTCTTCGATCGCTTCGCTCATGGACAGAATAGGACCACACTCTTCAACTGCTATCCCGATTGCATCTGCTGCCTCACGTGCCTGCACGAGAGTGGTGGCTGCAACGGCGGCAATTGGTTCGCCGTGATAGCGAATAACGTCTTTGGCAAAGATCGGTGTATCTGTAATTCCTAAGCCATGCAGTCCTGGAGCATCATCGTAGGTTGCTATCGCCTTCACACCCGGCATCTCACGTGCCACGGAAAGGTTTATTTCTCTGATTTTGGCGCTCGGCACTTCTGCGCGTAGCAGTACGGCTCGCAACTCCACGCCTTCAATTGCATCTATTGTATACTTCGTCCGCCCGAGAAGTTTGTCACGAGCGTCGCGACGCGGCAGGTTCATAACAGCAGCATTTGGATCCACTTGTTTTGTCATCAGGTCACCTTGCTCTTCATCGTAATGGACAACAGAGCATCAACAATGCGTTCATAGCCGGTGCATCTACAAAAATTTCCACTCATAAATGCCTTTAATTCTTTTCGTGTAGGATTGGGGTTAGCCTCTAGAAATGCAGTAAATGTCATTACCATCCCTGGGAAGCACATGCCGCATTGAACTACATCATGTTCTTCAAAAGCCCGCTGAATGGAATTGATTTGTTCGAGTGATCCGACGCCTTCAATTGTGGTGATATCTGCCTCTTCCAGAACTCCAACTGCTTGCAGACAGGATGCAACTAGCTCTCCATTAATGCGCACTGTGCAAGCACCACAGAAGCCCTCGCAACACACTGACTTGCTCCCGGTCAAACGGAACGATGTGCGCAAAACTTCCAAGAGTGACGCCCGGGGATCTCCATGATACTCGAGATTTTCGTCGTTAATTTTCAGTCTAATTGTCATTATCATACCCTTGATCACACATCAGATCCGCCAGTGCATCAGATGCTAGACGGGGTAAAACACGCAATCGATACCAACCAGGAGCATCTGGGCCATCACGGCCCGTGAATTCTCCTACCTGATCAATAGCTAACTCTTTGATTTTCACTTCAGATACATTTTTTCCTCGCAAGGCATTCTCTAGACCAATCCAATGCCTCGGCTGACTTTCAACGGATGCAACAGCAATTCTCACATCAACGATACACCCGCCCTGATCAATGCATAGGCGCATACTCAAATTAGCGACGGAATATTCGCCTGCTCTGCGCATCATCAGCCGTTTATGTGTTGAGCGAAATAATCCCCTAGGCAGTCTAATTTTTGTTACCAATTCATTATTGGGTCTTACTAATCTGGTTGCGACATACTCCTTTGCAGGTATTTCCTTTTTTCCGGTCGAAGATTGAACACAGATAGTCGCGTCGCACACCATCAACGCCGGAACCAAATCAGGTGATAAAAAGTCTGCCGCGCATAAATTTCCTCCAATGGTGGCCATATTTCTTACCGACGGATTAGCCGACTTTTCTACGGCAACCCGTATGGCAGTGAAGTCGCCCATATCACTTAACTCTATGGCAAGCCGTTTATGTGAGACCATAGCCCCTACTATCAATTCCGTGGGTGTAGCCTTAATTTCCTTGAGTTCTTCAACAGCATGCAAAGATAGAAATGATTGAGCGGTTTCTTCATGTCTAATTGGGGCGCGCATAACCCAAGTGCCGCCTGCAAGCGGAATAGCACTCAAATTTGCATTGTCCAAAACAGCCAATGCTTCCTGGAGGTTGTGGGCGACAATTACCCGGCTCCCAACAGTCTCTTCCATTTTTCTAGAACCTCATTTGTAGGATTTGAAGTCAATCTGGTTTTGAATGCGAGCGAAAAAAGTATCCATGAACTAATGGTTTGGGTCTTAAAATCTATGGGGCTGGTGGAAGCTAGGTTGAATAGACTTGTTGCTGAGGGCAAGGGATCCATTGAAGATAGGGCCAGGGAAAGTGCCGAAGAGAAAGTGTTAACAAATACATTTGAGATAGTGGTTAGGCAATGCGCTCAAATAGAAGTTTAGACGTTCAGAAGTTAGGAGCAAAAAATGGAAATAGCTGTCAATTTTTGAGAAGTAGGGACTTTCCAATTGCTATTTCTAACGAATGCGAACGGGCTGTACCAGCATTGTGGCGCTCCTTGTACAGCAGACATATAAAGCACAGACACTCTATCCTGTGCTATGAAACGTGCCTTAACCGAAATCTCTTGATGGAGTGGCGAGACCTATGGTCAAGGCGATGAAAATGCGGACGGAGAGCGATTCGATCGGCAAAATCAAGGTGCCGGCAGAGATGTACTGGGGCGCACAGACTCAGCGCAGCTTGCAGAATTTTAAGATCGGAAGCGAGCGCGTGCCGGAGCCTTTGGTGCGCGCACTCGGCATCGTTAAGCTGGCAGCAGCCAAGGTAAACACCCGCCAAGGAAATTTGCCCAAGGACATCAACAAGGCGTTGCAGCAGGCTGCGCGCGAGGTGATGGAAGGTGTGCTCAACGCGCATTTTCCTCTTGTCGTTTGGCAAACCGGCTCGGGCACGCAATCTAACATGAATGTCAACGAGGTAATTTCGAACCGTGCTGCTGAAATCCTAAAACAGCCGATGGGTATGAAGAGCCCGGTCCACCCTAACGATCACGTCAATCTTGGCCAGTCCTCCAACGATACATTTCCGACTGCCATGCATATCGCCGCCGTTGAACAGATTTGCCACGAGTTGCAGCCGGCCCTCGCCGAGTTGCGCATGGCGCTGGATGCTAAGGCGAAAGCGTTCAAGTCTATCGTTAAAATCGGCCGCACCCATCTGCAGGACGCAACACCGCTTACCCTTGGTCAGGAGTTTTCCGGCTATGCGACCCAGGTAAAATATAGCGAGGAACGAGTTAAAGGGGCGTTGCGGCGACTCTGTCAGCTCGCGCAGGGTGGCACGGCGGTTGGCACCGGGCTCAATTCCGCTGCTGGCTTCGGCGAGGCCTTTGCGTCTGAAGTGGCGAAGATCACTGGGCTTCCCTTCAAGACAGCGGAGAACAAGTTTGAGGCTCTCGCTGCCCATGATGCGGTGGTCGAGATGTCGGGCGCACTCAACACCATCGCGGCTAGCCTGATGAAAATTGCCAATGATATTCGCTTGCTTGGTTCCGGCCCACGTTGCGGTATTGGTGAACTCAACCTGCCGGCTAACGAGCCAGGCTCGTCTATCATGCCCGGCAAGGTGAACCCTACTCAATCTGAGGCGCTCACCATGGTCTGCGTCCAGGTCATGGGCAATCACACGGCGATTACCATTGCAGGATCGCAAGGACATTTTGAGCTTAACGTGTTCAAACCGGTGATGATTTACAATCTTTTGCAGTCGATACGCTTAATTGCCGACGGTGCTCGCAGCTTCGAAGCTAATTGTATCCGTGGCATCGAGCCCAACCGTAACCGCATCGAGCAGTTCCTGCACGAATCCCTTATGCTAGTCACGGCGCTAAACCCCTATATTGGCTATGATAACGCTGCGAAGGCCGCCAAGAAAGCTCACGCTGAGGGTACAACCCTAAAGGAAGCCGCTTTAGCTCTTGGCCTCCTGAGCGAAGCAGAATTCGACAAATGGGTCGACCCATTGAAGATGGTGGGGCCGAGAAGGTAGCCATCATATGGCCCGAGTGATTTGCAAATACTCGGTCGTAATAGACGGGCACCGCACCTCGGTCTCTCTTGAGCCTGAATTCTGGAGTGCTTTAAAAATGGTTGCGACGAAGCGTGGCTTGACTCTAAGCGCGCTGGTAACTGAAGTAGACCGGACACGGCTGGGAAATTTGTCGAGTGCACTCAGGGTATTTGTATTAAATGAACTTAGGGCAATGCCTTGAGCCACGATCAGCGATCTCGACCAGTCCAATGGCATCTCGCCACCATGCCAGAAACGCTGTTATCTTCAGGTTTCACTTGGGATAGGCTACATTGCCAAACCGGTTGTAGTGAAGCGCCACAGGAGGGCCTGAACCCATAATCCAAGGAAAGTCGAGAGCAATGGCTGAGATCACTAATCTCAACGAATATCGAAAGCAGCGGAGAAAAGAGGAGAAGCGCAAAGCCGGTGCGCAGAATAGGTTGCGCAGGGGCCGTAACAAAATAGGTCGTCTCGCGGATAAAATCATCTCGGAACGTCGCGAACTTGAATTAGACGGCAAAAAATTTATTGACCGTACCTGCTCTCGCGACAAGGAACCGGATTAGACTAGGCGGGATGATGGCTGGTCGCTAGTTGATATAGGGCTGAAAATAGAGCCGTATGCCCTGTTCCTGGCTGGCGTTAAAATCGTTCATCAGAACCATTATCAAATCATTATAGATTTCATCCCGCTCGTTGAGGGTAACGTTTTCCGGCGTAGTGCGTGAGCGTTCCGCTTCCGTGCTCGTATAGGCCTTCACCCTACCGTTCTCATCGACTATTTCGATACGTACTTGAACCCGAGCGTCGACCCTTGCGGCCTGTTCCGTGGTAAACCAGCCTTCCAGGTCTCCGTTTGTCTCTAATTCTTCGGCCACTGCGCTGGCGTCTTCGACTATGACGCGCATCACATCCTTACCGCCGACCGCCAGCAGCCGATCGTTGCTCCAGCGTTTGAGCGCTTGAACTATAGGAGTGGGAAAAAGGTGCTCTACATGAGGTGCCTGGAGGGGCGATACAAAATTTTCGATGAAATCGATTTGTGCCACAGCAAAATTCAGGCTCGGTAAATGCTTGTAGGAAAGCTCGGGAATTGCCGGGCGTGATACGGTAGTCGCGCAACTACCCAAGCTGAGCATGCCGACGAGCGCAATCGCAAGGCTCCACAGTTTAACGCTGCCGCAATGCCCTATCATCGTTAGTGTCCTGTTAGATAGGCTAATTCGGCGATCGTGGCAGTATTTATCATCATGATGCATATTATGCTGCATAAATGGCATCCAATTCCAACTCTCCGAAGGTTTCGGTTTTATTGCAAAACTGGCAAGTGACAATCACCCTCCTATCCACGATCAATTTTTCTATTTCGTCCCGAGGCAAGCCTTTGATCGTTGCTTCCATCCGATCCCGCGAGCATCGGCAGCCGAAAGTAAGTGGGCGCGGTGAATAAGCGCGCACGGTTTCTTCATGAAACAGACGTAACAAAAGCCGGTCAGACGCAAGTGTTGGATCAAGCAATTCGCCGGCTGTTACACTGCACATCAGGACTGCCACACGGCGCCATTCTTCCTCAGTTTCCTGATCCTCGAGTGGGGTGCCTAGAGTTTCAGGCCAGGCTTCATGTCCGAGCGGTCGATTGTTGCCACCGTCGGCGGGCTCGCGCTGAACCATTAGTGCGCCGGCACGCCAGCATCCGTTGCTCCGTTCTGCTGCGAGCTGGATGACCGTGGCGATTTGTTCGGACTGGCGGAAATAATTATGAGCGCAGTCGCTTAAGGATGCGCCTTCAAGAGCAACAATGCCCTGGTAGCGGTTTGAACCCAGCTTCTGGTCGACGGTGAAGGCGAGATGGCCGACGCCAAGAAGATTCTGTGCGGAATTCTCGTCGTTCGCCGCCGGCAGGGCTGCAAGGGCATCCGCGTCAAATTCTGCATAGCCGCGCAACGCGCCGGTGCTGGTGACATCCGCCACCATCATGCTGAGTAAACCGTTACTACTTGTCTGCACTGTGAACACACCATCATATTTAATGGTGCTCGAAAGTAGCGCGGCAAGGGCGATCAATTCACCGAGAAGATGTGACACGGGTTGAGGGTAGTCATGCTGAGCTAAAATCGTGTCTAGGGCGTGTCCCAGACGTACCTGCCGACCGCGCACGCCAGCTGTATCCAGCCGGAAAGTTCGGACAAAATCGTCGCTGACAGCAACACCGCTCATACCTCTCTCGCCAAGCACCAGAGTAGGATCGCTTTTTGGGCATGTAGTCTGTTTTCCGCTTCGTCAAATACTCTGGAACAATCGCTATCCATCACCCCTGTGCTCACCTCGAGTCCACGCTTGGCCGGCAGGCAATGTAGAAAGATAGCCCCATGGGCAGCTTTCGCCATGACCACCTCATTGACCTGATAGCTGCGCAAATCCTCTACCTTCTGAGCACTGGCATCGTCGCTCATGGAAATCCATGTGTCGGTAACAATGCAGTCAGCACCCGCTGCGGCGTGGTTGACATCTTCTGTCACTTCAACATCGCCGCCTCGCGTATGCGCCCAGTCGAGAATTTCCACTTCCGGCGCATAGATTTTGGGGCACGCAAGGCGCAGTGAGAAATCAAACTGTACTGCCGCCTGAATCCAAGTCGCTGCCATATTGTTGCCATCGCCGAGCCAGGCCACGCGGCGCCCCGCAATGGGCCCGCAATGTTCCTCAAATGTGAGAATATCGGCCATCAATTGACAGGGGTGGGTGCGATCAGTTAGGCCGTTAATTATGGGCACTTCGGAATTTTCTACCAGTTGTAAAAGTGACTCGTGATGCTTGGTACGCAGCAGTACGCCGTCGACGTAGCGGGACATCACCCTTGCGGTGTCGCCGATTGTCTCACCCCGGCCAAGCTGCAATTCGTCCGGCGAGAGAGCGATGGAACGGCCTCCGAGCTCGTTCATGGCGACATCGAAGGAGATTCGCGTGCGTGTAGAGGGCGTTTCAAAAATCATCGCTAGCGTCTTACCGGCGAGCAGATTCCTTCCAACCGTTGGGTTGCGTTTCAAGGCGCCAGCGCGCTCTATCATGTAGCGAAGGGTTGCGGGTTCGAACGCTTCAAGCCCAATAAAATGGCGGATATCGCTCACGGCGTGATCGTGGTGCAGGCGCGTTCTAGGGCTGCGCATGCTTCGTCGATCTCGGTCTCGTCGATGATCAGCGGTGGCAACAGGCGCAGAACATTTCCATCAGCGACGACGCTGAGCAGACCCTCCTCGCGCAAGGCAGTCATAAAATCAAGATTTGATACCGTGCATTGCAAGCCGATCATTAAGCCGATGCCACGCACTTCTGAAAATACTTGTTTATTGCCAATCAACTTCTGTAGATGTTTGCGCAACTTAGCACCTATTGTCTCAACATGGGTCAGGAAGCCTGGCACTAGCATTTCGTCAAGAACCGCATTGGCGACCGAGGTGGCGAGCGGATTTCCGCCGAAAGTGGTCCCGTGTTTGCCCGGAACGAGGGTTTCAGCGACCGCCTCCGTGGCAAGTACTGCACCGATTGGGAAGCCGTTACCGAGAGCCTTGGCGGCTGTTAGAATGTCTGGCGCAACGCCGGACCATTCATATGCCCAAAGCTTGCCCGTGCGTCCCATTCCGCATTGGATTTCGTCATAGATCAGAAGTATTTCGTTCGCGTCGCAAAGTGCCCGCAAGCCCTTGAGAAAGACTGCGTCCGCAACGTGAACACCGCCTTCGCCCTGTACTGGCTCAATCAATATAGCTGCGGTCGCTGGCCCGATGGCAGCCTTTACAGCGTCGAGATCATTGAGCCTGACTTGATCAAAGCCGTCAACTCGAGGACCGAAGCCTTCGAGATGTTTAGCTTGGCCACCGGCAGAAATTGTGGCTAGGGTGCGGCCGTGAAAGGCATTGGCGAAGGTCAGAACTCGATAACGTTCCTTATCGCCCCGACTCGAATGAAAAATACGGGCCATTTTGAGGGCTGCTTCCACTGCCTCTCCACCAGAGTTACAGAAGAACGCTCTGTCGGCGAATGAGGTGGTGGTCAAGCGTTCGGCAAGCTGCGCTTGTGGTTCAATATTATAAAGATTGGACACATGCCAAACTTTGTCAGCCTGCTCCTTCAACGTGTTCGTGACACGCGCGTTGGAATGCCCCAGGCTGGTGACTCCGATACCGCAGGTAAAATCAAGATACCTCTTGCCGTTCTCAGCAATTAAATGAGAGCCTTCACCTTGCTCAAAAGCGATATCGATACGGGCGTAATTTTGCACCAATGCGGATGACACGGTTTCCTCCTCGTCCTTGGCGGGCGCATTTAAACCTGACGGTTTCTCACAGGTTCCTCCTTAAACCAGGGAATATCGGGCGGTGTGCACAGGAAGTCAACGGACGCGCGGTTTATGGCTTGAGACGGTAGCCTTTGATCAAAATCCTCAGGCAGATCAACCACATAACTAGAACACAGCTAAGCACCACGGCAGCTCCGATGGCGAGCGAGCCATCTGCATGGCCGATCATACCGTAGCGAAAGCCGTCGATCAGATAAAAGAAGGGGTTGAATTTGCTCGCCGTTAGGAGCGGTTCGGGTAGACGTTCGATGGAGTAGAAGGTGCCGGAGAGAAAGGCGAGAGGTGTAACGATAAAATTTGTTATAGCAGCCAATTGGTCAAATTTCTCCGCCCATATCGCCGTCAGCAGGCCCAGAAGAGCGAGCATCAGAGAGGCTGCGACCGCGTGCAATAAGATAAAACCTATGTGATGCACTTCCAGGTCAACGAAGATTAGCATCACTGCCGATAGCACCAGCGCAACCGAGAGACCCCGCGTTACGCCGCCAAATGCGAAGCCGATCAGCAGCTCGCCCGGGCTCAAGGGTGGCATCAGCACGTCGACCACATTACCTTGAACTTTGGAGATCATCAGCGATGAGGAGGTATTGGCAAAGGCATTTTGCATCATCGCCATGACGATCAAACCAGGTGCCATGAATTCGAGAAAACTGACTCCGCCAATCTCCTGGACTGATCGACCAATAGCCAGTGCGAAGACCGCAAGAAACAGCATCGAAGTGACGGTCGGTGCGACGATAGTTTGCAGCCACACCTTTATAAAGCGTCGGCATTCTTTGCCGTAAAGCGTACCCAAGCCGACCCAGTTGATGGCACCGATACGGCGCTCGGGCGGCAGATGCCGGCTATTGTCTACCAAAGGTCTTCGCTCCGCTACATGCCTTCGCCGCTGCCGCCGTCATCATCGCCAGCGGCAGTTTGTTTTTTAATCGTCTTAGGCGTCAAGTTCCGTGCCGTAACGGCGGTGGGCGGTGTATCAGGTGGCTTTGGCTTTTCTCTTTTGTCACCCTCTATGCTGATGTGGGCAGGTGGGGCAAGGCCTTTCTTGTCTTCGCCGAAAAAGATCGTCTGGTGTGGGTAGGGTATCTCGATGCCGCGTGCGTCGAATGCCTCTTTGAGACGGCGGTTATATTCGCGCCCGAGGCCCCATTGCTTGCCAGCTACGGTTTTGATGCGGGCGCGAACGATGACAGCGGAATCACCGAAGCTGTCGAGACCCATGATCTCGATTGGTGCGAGAATATCATCGCCAATTTCTCCATCGCTTCGCATGTCTTCGCCCACCTCGTGCATGACCGCAGCGACTTCGTCGTAATTCTCCCTATAGGCGACACCAGCATCGATCAAATAGTAGGAAAACTCCTTGGTCATGTTGGTGACCGTCGAGGTCGCGCTGAAAGGGATGTTGTGGACATTGCCGCGCACGTCACGCAGCCGGATAGAGCGTATAGAGATACTTTCGACAACGCCTGAGGCACCGCCGATACTTACCACGTCGCCTACCGCTAGGCTATTCTCAAACAGAATGAAAACGCCGGTTATGACGTCCTTAACCAAAGTCTGAGCGCCGAAACCAATGGCAAGGCCGATAACACCGACGCCGGCGAGAATTGGCGTTACGTCGATACCAATTTCTGAGAGGATCATTAGCACTGCGACCACGCCAATGACGATCCGGAGCGCGTTGCGCGCCAGTGGCAACAGGGTAAGTGCCCGTTGGCTATACTCTTTCTGCTGACCATCCGGGTCTGTCGCGGTGAGATATCGGTCAATTACCGAACTCAGAATTTCCCAAATTGTTAACGCGACCAAGCCGATTGCGATAATTGTCGCGATCCGACCGACTATGATTCCGCCTGTTTCCGTCGCGAGCCATGTGAAAACATCGAGGTTCCAGGACTCTGCCACCACGACGATTGCCAGCGCGATCACCAAAACCTGTATGATAGAGCGCGCAACCGGCAAATAGCGATTGATCCGTTCCTGCATGCCGGGATATCGCTCGGACACCTCGGGGCGAAGGCGAAAGCCGCGGTCGACCGCTTTTTGAATGCCGATTAAGGCAAAGCCCATGGCCCAGATAATGGCGATGCTGGCGGCCGAGCTTTTGAGGAAGAAAAGAAAGCCATTTAGCCCCTGCGCGGCCGCGAGCATGCCGCCCGCTAGTACATACATGATTGCCATCACATGCCAGAAATCTGCTACTCGGTAGGCGACAATGAAGAACGCTCGCCAGCGTTTGCGTTCTCCGCCGGAGCGGATCCAGTCAGCAAAAATTATGCGATTTTGCAGGATGAGAGAGATCAGGAGCGCCACCACTAAGATACCAAGTAGTTTTACCAGCGCCTGATAGCCGCCTTCCGGTAAGCCGAGAAGAAGTGCTGCTTGGCAAATAAAATAGCCATAGACGGCGATATTAATCAGGCGGCGCCACCAACTGATGCAGTACATCGCCGTGCGGTTGTTGATCGTTGCCATGCGTAGATTCGGTGTGTAGGGCGCGAGGCCCTGATTGGCCGCTGCCTTAAGAAGCACAGCAATGACGTGGGCATTTATTGCCGAGAGCGCGACCAGGCGTACCACTTCATGTGGATCGAGAACTGTCATCAGGCCATATCCCGCGCCGGCAAAACCGAGTGCTGGTATCACACGAAGGAGGTTATAGGCCAAAAGCATTAAAGGTCGCAGCCAGGCTTTGGGGCGCGATGAGGTCTCTAAGAGCTTGCGTGGCCGTCGTAGGCCGAAGGAGACGATGAAGGCTGCAAAAATTCCGCCGCCGATTACCACCGCCATCTTCCACACCATTTCGACCCAGATCTCGCGCGATTTCTCCTCAGCCCACTCGTCGCCGAACCACCGTGCGGCCGCGGGTATATCAGTAATGCCCTTGGCTAATTTGAGCAGTTCATCGCCAACATGTGAAAGGCCGTCCGAAATATTTTTAAGCGCCGATGCACCTGCACTGGCATTCGTGTCGTCGTTATTGAGTGCCTGCTTTGCCGCAACTATTGCTTTGAGCTCTGAGATAAATCGCTCGCGTTCGCTGTTATCCTCGAGCGTCTGGACTAATTCTTCGATCTCGTTCTCGGTGATACTCCGGTCACCGTTAGAATCCAGCGCCCAAACGGGAGACGTCACAGCCAGAAAAAGAAGGACGAGAAGCGCGGCCATTGCGCTACGCGCACCTCTGCGGCCATATGAGGGAGTCTGTTGCGCCATTACTACCCGATGCCGAACGCGCTTAGTGTTTGCCGGTCCCTGCTAGATTCAAAACTCATTTTGCGCAAACAAACCCCGCCTAGCGAAAATTTTCAACAATTTCCTTTATTTACAAGCCTTCTAGACAGCTTTTGGTTCGCATGACAGATTGGTTTCGGAAAAAATCAGGCTCGGAAGAGGTGTCGATTATGGGCGTTACCATCTATCACAATCCGCGGTGTTCGAAATCGCGCCAAACCCTGCAATTGCTGCGTGAAAAGGGTGTTGAGCCCGAAATCGTGGAATATCTAAAGACTCCGCCGAGCAAGGAGGAAATTGAAATGCTTCTTAGCCTTCTCGGCATGGTCCCGCGCGAACTTTTGCGGAAAAAGGAAGCTCCTTATAGCAAGCGTGGCTTAGACAATGAGCGCTTGTCTGATGCGACCCTGATTGCTGCAATGCATAGCGATCCGTTACTGATTGAGCGGCCCATTGTTGTTAAGGGCAAGAAGGCGGTGCTCGGTCGCCCGCCCGAAAATGTGCTCGGCCTGTTTTGAGGCCATGAACTTTGCTCCCGGAATCGTTTTTCACCCTGACTACACGGTACCGTTACCGCCAGGTCACCGCTTTCCCATCGGCAAGTTTGGTCGCATTAAGGAATTGCTCCTAGCGGACGGCGTGATCCAGCCACACGCGCTGCGCCGACCAGTACCGGTCAGTGATACGGAGCTTGGTCTTGCCCACAACGCCGATTATATCCGAACTATTGTTTCTCTGGCTCTAGATAAGAAGGCAGAGCGCCGCCTTGGTCTGCCGCTCTCGGCGGAACTGGTCAGGCGCGGGCGTGCCGCTGTTGGCGGCACAGTTCTGACTGCGCGTCTCGCCTTGGAAGAGGGTCTTGCTTGCAATATAGCCGGTGGTAGCCATCACGCTTTTCCTGATCATGGCGCGGGCTTCTGTATTTTCAATGATGTTGCGGTGGCGATCGCCATACTGCGGCGCGAGAGTGCATTCAAACGCGCATTGGTGATAGATTTCGACGTTCACCAAGGCGATGGTACGGCGGCATTTTTTAGAGGGGACCCTGACATCTTCACATTCTCGCTGCATTGTGATTCCAATTATCCAAAAGCTAAGGAAGTTAGCGATCTTGATATTGGTTTGCCGGTGGGGATCGGCGACGCAGTCTATCTCTCGGTGGTCAAGAGCCATGTCTCGCCGCTGCTGGACAAATTTCGGCCTGATATAGTGTTTTATAATGGTGGTGTTGATCCACATGCTGATGACAAGCTGGGCAAGCTCATGCTGAGCGACCGGGGCTTGCGTTTGCGGGATGACCACGTAATCGATTGTTGCTTAGGGCACGGCGTGCCACTTGCCTGCGTCGTTGGCGGAGGCTATGCCGACGATCTCGATATTCTCGCGCGCCGCCATGGCACACTACACCGATCCGCCACCACCGCCTTCGCAGTTCGACGAAGGGCACCCGTGACGAAACAGAAGGAAGCGATATGAAAGCGGCGGTGATCCATCATTATGGCGAGGGTTTCGACACCATCAAATACGAAGACGTTCAGACTCCTGTGCCTGGTGCCGGAGAATTGCTGATAAGAGTGCATGCTAACGCGGTCAATCATTGTGATACAGATTTGCGCAAGGGACTATTTGGCGTTGCCAGCGAGATGCCGCATGTCATGGGCGTTGATGCGGTGGGCGAGGTGGTGCACGTTGGGGAGGGGGTCAAGGAATTTCAACCCGGTGACCGTGTTGCGCCGCATTTCATGCTGACTTGCGGTGTTTGCCGCGATTGCCTCGACGGCAAAGAGAATCTCTGCGCCAGTGCTGACGTGCTTGGCGTTACCGTGTGGGGCGGTTACGGCGAATATCTCAAATGCGGCCAGAACCATGTCGTGCGCATTCCGGACAATTTAAACTGGGTCGACGCGGTTGCCGGCCAAGTGCCCTTCGCTACAGCCTGGGAAGCACTGGTCGAGGTCTCCCATATCTGTGCAGGTGAAGATGTGCTGGTGACCGCGGCAGGCGGCGGCGTCGGGTCGGCTGCGGTTCAAATCGCTAAGCTTGCCGGAGCACGTGTCATTGCGGCGGCGGGCGACGATGGCAAACTCGAACGTGCCCGCGCGCTAGGCGCTGACGAGGTGATCAATTATGAGAAAGAACATATTGGAGATGCTGCGCGTGCACTCACGGCTGGGCGTGGCGTTGACCTGTGCCTCGAGATGATCGGCGGGCGGATACTTGCTGAATCCGTTGATGGCCTGGCAGCAGGCGCGCGCATGGCTACTATCGGAGCCCATGGTGGTGAGCAAGTTGAGCTCGATTTCGTTGAATTCTTCCGTAAGCACATCACTGTCCATGGTTGCGGCCGCTCGACCAAAGCCCAGGTAGCGCGTGTGCTCGATTTGATGGCCGAAGGAAAACTCACCCCGGTGGTACACAGAACCTTTGGTCTCGACGAGGCTGCGTCCGCTCATGCACTGATGGAAAGCCGTAATTTTTTTGGTCGCATGGTATTGACTCGGTAAAACCACTTGGCGCCTCTAACGGCGTATCAGCAGGTTGTGAAATTTACCTTGAGATCGAGACCAAGGCCTTCGCGGGCGATGCCGTCGTTAGGATCCTTTAGGGTCTCGTGTAAATGGGTCAAGAGGTGCACTTACTCGCCGCTGCGATGGGTGTGGCCCGATTCGAGCAAGTTTGAGCCAGTGCAAATGACCCGCAACATGTCCGTCACCGTAAATTTGTAATGTGTAATGGCGGATACCTTGGGAAAATGGTTAAAAACCCTATGTATTTAACGAGCAAAATTGGTTAGACCGAAGCGTGCCGAATGAAATTCGGACGGTTCGTTTGTGATATCTTAACCTATCAATGATGGGTGTAATGTTATCGGATAATCATTGTTTGTAGGGGATTTCAGAGTGGTATCGATCACATGACAGATACGCGTAATGACACCGACGTGGCGCAGATCAACGATGAAGTTAAATGGTGCTGTTACGTCAACAATTTAAAAGTTTATCTCGAGAAGGGCGCGCCAGCATGAGGCTCGCTTCACTCAAGCAAGGTGGGCCGGATGGTAACTTGATTCTAGTTGACCGGACACTTACGCGAGCTGTTTCGGCGGTGACTTTAGCACCGAGCTTACGCGCGGCGCTCGACGATTGGGAAAATGTAAAGTCGGGGCTGCGCGCGCTTGCAGCGAAATTGGAGATCGGGAGTGCGGTCCCAGAAATTCCGCTCAATTTTTCTAAACTGACTGCGCCCTTGCCGCGTGCTGCACAATTCCTCGATGCGAGCGGTTATCTCAATCATATCGAACTCGCACGCCGCGCCCGAGGTGACAGCCTACCTGAGACATTGGAGATTGATCCGCTGATGTATCAGGGCGCCTCCGAGCCCCTCGGCGGGCCATGCGACCCGATTTTGGCTGCCGACGAATCCTGGGGCATCGATTTTGAGGCTGAATCGGCGGTTATCACCGGTCCTGTCGCAATGGGTGCAAAGCCAAATGAAGCTGCCAAGAGCATCCGCCTGATCATGCTAATCAACGATGTTTCGGCGCGCCGTTTGGTGCCTGCGGAACTAGCGAAGGGATTTGGTTTCATTCATGGAAAGCCGCCCACGGCGTGTTCCGCTGTGGCGATAACTCCGGACGCGCTGGACGGTATCTGGGATGGAGCGCGTCTAAATGGCCGTATTAGGAGCACGCTCAATGGCGAGTTAATAGGTGATCCGGATTGTGGCACTGAGATGCATTTCAGCTATCCTGAACTTATTGCCCATGCTGCCAAGACCCGCCCGCTCGGCACTGGCACGATCCTCGGCTCGGGCACTGTCTCTAACAGCGACCGGGCGCGAGGCTCGTCCTGCCTTCTGGAGCGGCGTATGATCGAGAAGGTCGACAAAATGGACCGGCGTACAGAGTTGATGCGCTTCGGCGATGTTATCAAGATCGATATGACGGACACGGAAGGCCAAAGCGTTTTCGGCGCCATTGAACAGCGCATGGAACGAATTTAAGTCAGGCGCGCGGCTAGGCATTCAAAATGGATTTCCTACAAGGAGGGGTGCAAATGAGCATTGCGAAGGACATGTCGATTCTGAGGCAGACTACACAAAATAATTGGCCGTCGAGTTGGACACCGAGTTGACCATCGTAGGTACTGCGGCGGAATGTCGAGGACGGATTCAGGAGACTCGCGATTTCGGCGCTGGTAAAACCCCCTCCGCTTACCTCAATGGCAAGATGGAGCAGATGGCACGTGTCGGCAATGAGATCATTAAACTGCTCGGCATCACGGCCCAATTAAGAGTGTGGAAAATAGAGTAATGAGAATCGATACAACCTTAACCGCGCCTTTCGAGGAGGCGCATTGGGATCTGACGCCGAGCCGTACGGTCCTCGTTATCATTGACCCGCAGAACGATTTTCTTCATCCGGAAGGTTGGTATGCCAAGAAAAACATTGACATCAGCCATATGCAACGCATCGTTGGTCCACTCAAGCAGTTGATTCTGGAGTGCCGTACGAAGAATATCCCCATCGTTTGGACCCGCCATGGCACCCGCGGCCTTGAGGATGGCGGCCCGTTTATGCGACTCAGGCCTTTTCTCGCTGAGGGCGGTTTGCGCCAAGGCACATGGGGTTATGAGGTATTCGATGAACTAGAGCCCCGGCCAGAGGACTGGTATATCGAAAAGACGCGACTCAGCGCCTTCTACCAAACCAATCTTGAAAGTATACTGCGCGCGCTAAACGCGGATACGGTGCTCTATACGGGCGTCCTCACGAATCAATGTGTCGCCGCGACCTCAAAGGATTCGACCTTCCGTGACTTCAAATCCATCGTTATTGAGGAGTGCACTGGAACGACCTTTCCTCATCTTCACGACCCAGCTATCGAGATGATGCGAGTCGGCTGGGCAGAAGTACGAGATCTTGAATCAACACTCAGCGAGATCCGTCAGCTCGCGCCCACCGGTTGACTTGAATTATGGTGCAAAACCTTCCCGGCGAAGCCCAAGTCGTCATCATCGGTGGCGGGGTAATAGGCTGCTCAATTGCCTACCACCTGACTAAGGTCGGAATCTCGGAGACGTTACTAGTAGAGCGTCGCAGACTCACCTGCGGTACAACCTGGCACGCGGCGGGGCTGATTGGTCAGCTTCGCGGTTCTAGCCGCATGACCCAGCTCGCTAGATATACCGCTGATCTCTATCGAGACCTTGAGGAAGAGACTGGCCAAGCGACTGGTTTCAAGCAGCGCGGGTCGATCTCACTTGCTACCAATGAGAGCCGTTTCGAGGAACTTAAGCGTAATGCGTCTATGGCTAAGGTATTCAATCTTCAGGTTGATGTGTTGAGACCGGAAGAGGTTAAGGAGCGCTATCCACCAATTAATATCGACGATTTAGTTGGTGCAATCGCGATCCCATCGGATGGCCAGGCGAATGCTATCGATGTTACGCAAGCGCTGGCGAAAGGCGCGCGTAGCCGGGGCGCGCTTATTTTCGAGAACACGCAGGTGACAGAAATACTCCATGATGGTGAACGGGTGACCGGCGTGCGCGTTGGTGATGCAATCATTAGAGCCAATGCGGTGGTGCTCTCTGCTGGCATGTGGACGCGCGACCTCGCAGCCTCAATTGGCGTCCATGTACCGCTGCACGCTTGTGAGCATTTCTATATTGTTACCGAGCCGTTCCCCGCGCTCACCCCTGATCTTCCGGTGTTGCGAGATTATGATTCTTGCGCTTACTACAAGGAAGACGCTGGTAAGCTTCTTCTCGGTGCCTTCGAACCCAAGGCTAAGCCCTGGGGTATGGATGGTATTCCCGAAGATTTCTGCTTCGACGAACTGCCCGAGGATATCGAGCATTTCGAGCCGATCCTTTTCAGCGCCATTGAGCGTTTGCCGGCGCTCGCCGATGTTGGCATCCAGACATTTTTCTGTGGCCCGGAGAGCTTTACACCGGATGTGCGCTATCATCTTGGCGAGACGCCTGAGCTTCGCAACTGTTACGTCGCCGCTGGTTTTAACTCGATCGGACTGCAATCTGCCGGCGGGGCTGGTAAGGTAATGGCAGAATGGATTCGTGATTGCCGCCCTCCGGTCGATCTATGGGAAGTGGACGTTAGACGCAATCTACCGTTCCAGAGTAATCGGCGTTACTTGCGGGAGCGCGTGGGAGAATCTCTCGGTCTCCTCTACTCCATGCACTGGCCGTTTTTTCAAAGCGAGACGTCGCGTGGTGTACGCCGTTCACCAGTCCATGACCGACTGGTTGAGCAAGGTGCCTGTCATGGCGTCGCGTTTGGATGGGAGCGTCCCAACTGGTACGCCAAACCGGGCAGCAAGCCGACTTACGAATATAGTTATGGTCGTCAGAACTGGTTTGATGCCTCGGCCGAGGAGCATCGAGCGGTACGCGAAGATGTAGGGCTTTTGGACCAAAGCTCCTTCGCCAAGTTCCGTTTGCAGGGGCGGGACGCCGAGAAGGTGCTCAACCAGGTTTGCGCTAACGATGTGGCGATGGAACCAGGGCGTTTGGTCTATACCCAATGGCTCAACGAAGTAGGCGGTATTGAGGCGGATTTGACCGTTACCCGCCTCGCCGCGGACGACTATCTCATTGTTACCTCCGGCGAGTTCCAGGTAAGCGATTTCAATTGGCTCAAACGCCATATCCCAAAGGGTGCTCACGCGGTGGCGACTGATGTTACTTCGGGGCTCGCGACGATCGGTATTATGGGACCGCGAGCACGCGATCTCTTGTCGTGCCTCACCAAGGACGATCTTTCGAACAAGGCCTTTCCCTTCGGGTCAAGTCGCGAGATTGAGCTTGGCTACGCGCTGGTACGCGCTTCGCGCATTACCTACGTGGGAGAGCTTGGATGGGAACTTTATATCCCGACCGAGTTCACACTTGGGGTCTATGACTTGCTAGTTGAAGCAGGCGCAGAATATAACCTGCGCCATATTGGCATGCATGCGATGAATTCGCTCCGCATTGAAAAGGCTTATCGTCATTACGGTCATGATATTACTGATAACGATACGCCGCTTGAAGCCGGTCTCGGTTTTGCAGTGGCATTTGACAAGCCGAATGGCTTTATCGGGCGCGAAGCACTACTGAAGCAGAAGGAAAACGGGGTGAACAAGCGCTTCGTTCAGTTTTTACTCGAGAACCGGCAACCGCTCCTTTATCACAATGAGCCGATCTGGCGAGACGGTATGCTGGCTGGCTACGTTCGTTCGGGCATGTATGGCCATACCCTAGATGGAGCGGTAGGTCTCGGCTATATTGAGCATCCGGACGGGGTCGATTTAGATTATCTGATGTCCGGGGCATATGAAATCGAGGTGGCAGGCGAGCTTTACCCAGCGAAGCCCTCGCTCCAGCCACTTTACGATCCCCGTTCAGAGCGTATTAAGGCATAAATTTTAGGACTGTTTTCTATTCGCTAAGAAGCTCTGGCTCTAAAGGGTTAGCACACACTGCTAGAAGTATTTTCAAAGGCCAAGGCTTTATGTATTGCAGGGCTTGCTGGTGGCTGCCGCAAGGTCAAACCAAAATCTAAGGCAATTTTGCGACAGGCGACTTCTGGCACCTTTGTATAAATTAGACCGAAAATACGAAATCCCGTTAATGAACATTTTGGCTAATGAATAAGCATTCTTTGCTTGTTGGGTTAGGCTATTTTTTCTTTGCGTATGGGTTTTTTCCTTTGCGTAAATGTAGCCGGATGGGCACGCCTTCTAACCCGAATGCTTCGCGCAGGCCGTTCACTAGATAGCGCCGGTAGCTGTCGGGTAGGGCATCAGGGCGGTTAACAAAGGCGGCGAAGGTGGGTGGGCGGGCCTTGACCTGGGTTACGTAGCGCAAGCGAATGCGGCGGCCGGCAGCGAGTGGTGGAGGGTGGAGCTCTGCTACGTCGGCGAGCCAGCGGTTGAGCACGGCGCTCGTAATTCGAACATTCCACCTGTCATAGATGCCAACTACCTCAGGCATGATCTGCTCGCAGCCCTTGCCGGTGAGTGCTGAGCAAGTTACCAGAGGAACGCCCTTGAGTTGCGGCAGGCTGTCGATAAGGCGAGTGCGCATATCGCGCATTACACCGTCTGTATCCTCTACCAAATCCCATTTATTGAGTACCAGTACAGGCGCACTGCCTTCCTCGGCCAGCGTTTTGGCGATGCTGAAATCCTGCTTGGCCGGAGGTTTCGTCGCGTCGAACAGCAGTATGACTACTTCGGCACGGCCGAGTGAGACATAGGTGTTCTTAGAAGAGAGTTTTTCAATATTTTCATGGACGCGGGCTCGGCGGCGCAGGCCTGCCGTATCTACCAACTCGACATTTCTATCGTTGAATGACCATTTGACTGCTACTGAATCGCGTGTGATGCCGGGTTCTGGGCCGGTGATCACCCGTTCGTCGCCGACTAGGCGGTTGACCAAGGTAGATTTCCCAACATTGGGCCGCCCGACAATGGCAAGGCGAAGTAATTTGTCAGCATTATCACCTGTCGCTGGAGCGTGCTCTTCACTAAACGGTAGCAGCGCCTCATAGAGATCAGCCATACCCTCATTATGCTCGGCAGAGATCGCTACCGGCTCACCCATGCCGAGGGCGTGCGATTCGGCGATGCCGGCGCTCGCCGCACTACCTTCACATTTGTTGACTACTAGAATGACCGGAGTGCCGGCGCGCCTGAGTTGATCGGCAAAATGCTCGTCCGCCGCGGTTATGCCGGTGCGCCCATCAACTAGTAGGAGCGCCACATTTGCCTCGTCGAGGGCACGCTGCGTTTGTTCCATCATGCGCCCGCCAAGGGTATTTGGCGCTGCTATCTCGAGCCCGGCGGTGTCAATTATGCGAAAGTGTAGGTGGCCGATGCGACCCTCACCCTCGCGCCTGTCGCGAGTCACACCTGGCGTCTCGGCGACGATGGCGATACGTCGTCCGACTAGGCGGTTGAAAAGAGTAGATTTGCCAACATTGGGGCGACCGACAATAGCGACGCTTATCGTCATGACGCGAGGCCTAGCTTACCTTAGGGCGATCAGATCGCCATCATCGGCCAGAATGTAAACCGTGCCGTTGGCGGCGATGGGCGCAACGCGTACGCCGTGGGGAAGTTCCAACTTGCCTAGCAAGCGACCGGAGTACGGCGAAATCGAGAGCGCGGCCCCATTGGAGCCAAGCACAAGAAGGCGATCGCTTAAAAGCAACGGGCCGTTCCAGAACATCGGTTTGTCGCGTTCCTCTGCATCCTCAAAGCGCGGTAGAGAGTGTACCCAACGCACTTGGCCATTGCGTCTCGCAAGACACACCACATCACCGTCTACGGTCACCACGAAGATAAATTCGCCAGCGATCCAGGGGGTGTTGAGGCCGGCGATATCTTGCTCCCAGATGCGCCTACCAGTACGTACATCGATCGCTACGAGCCGTCCACCATGGCTGATTGCGTAGGCCACGCCGCGGTAGATCACCGGTGAGCCGTTGATGTCGTTGAGGGCAGCAAGGCTGCCGGTACCCGGACGCTGGGCGCCGAGTGAATCGGTCCAGATGGTACGCCCGTTTTCTACGCGAAGCGCCAGCAACTCGCCTGAGGAGTATGGCGTAATGACGATTTCTCCGCCCACCGCCGGCACTGCCGCGCCCAAGAAACCAGCCGACTCCGATATGCCGGAATGGCTCCATAGGATCTCTCCATTGGTCGCCGAGAGTGCCCAAAGCTGATTGTCGTAAGTGACTGCAAACAGTCGCTCGCCGACGACCACCGGTGCAGCGCGCATTGGAATGCCGATATTTTCACGCCATAACTCGTTGCCGTTTGAGGGGTCGAGCGCAAGCACATGGCCGAAGCCCGTGCTGACAAAAAGGCGACCATGGGCGAATGCTAGACCGCCGCCAAAGCCGTCTTTCTCACCATCTTTGAGGCGCACATCGAGATGCCATAGGCGTTCACCATTTTTCGCATCGAAGGCAGATATTTCTGCCAACGCATCGATAGTGAAAACACGTCCGTTGGCAACTACCGGGGTGTTCAATATGCGTCCGTCATCTCCCGAGCCTTCTCCGATGTTTGCACGCCAAAAGGGCGCTAACCGTTCGCCACCGGCAAGATGGTGCATGGCGTGATCGGGATAGCCGCCTGCCTGTGGCCAGGATTCGTTAACGTAGGGTTTGGGCAGGCGAACGTCGAGATTAGCAATGCGTGGATCCGGTTCAATGATGCTTTCCAACGCGAGTACTGAGAGACGTTGACCGGGAAGCGGTGGCGCTTCGTTATAGCCGAGCCATTCGTCTCCTAAGTCGCAGGCGCCGACCGCGGCGCCTACGACGACAACGGCGAGAAAACGATGCGGCGCTAACATGTTGGTTAGTCTTTGCTTGTTTCCGGAACGGGTCGCTCGGAATCCGATTCGAGCGGCCCCCCAAGACTTACCAGCAACTCCTGGGCACGGGCGCGCACTCCGCTTGGCGCGGTCAGGTCCCGGCGCAGATCATCGAAGATTTGGCGTGCCGTGTCTATTCGTCCAGCCTTGATCTGGGCGAGGCCGGTTAACTCGACGGCCAGCGAACGCCACGGCCCATCGCCACTGACCAGTGCTGCCAAGCGCTGCATTACCTCTTGCGGTGGTGCACTGTCGAGTAAGTGTTCGGCGGCGAGTAGCACGCTAAGTTCGCGGTAGCGTAGGTTGGCTTGGTTGTCCGATGAGAGCTCGTCATAGAGTGCCACTGCAGCGCTTTCGTCGCCAGCCGCTGCCAGCGCATCGGCGGCGCGCAGGCGAGCCAGCGCGAGGTAGCCAGAGTCCGTGCTGTTGGCGAGCGCGTTGAACTGAGCTGCGGCTTCTTTGGGCCTCCCCTCCTCCAATTCCAATAAGGCAGTGGCAAAGCGCAATCCCTCTTCGCGGCGCAGGCTCTCATTTCGCTCATCGATAATGACATAGGCGGCAACTGCCCCGATCAGCGCGATGGCAAGACCGAGAAGCCACCACCGATATCGCTTCCAAAGTTTTTCGTAGCGTTCCTGGCGAATGTCTTCATCGACTTCACGGAAAATATCAGCCACGGGCTGCCTCTTTCTATTCGCTTTAGGCGGCGTTCCGCCATTTAATTGAACATCCCATGCTGGGCAGTTGCGTTTCTGGGCCCCTACCGCTTTCCCCCACCGCTTTCATGGCCTCGAATAGATCCCGAGTTGCGTTCGGTACTGGATCGAGCCGAGATTCATCAAGCCGACCCCGATATTGCAGGCCAAGGGAAGCATCGAAGCCAAAAAAATCTGGTGTACAAACAGCGTCATACGCACGGGCTATTTCTTGGCTTTTGTCTATCAGATAGGGGAAGGTAAAGTTATGCTCGGCGGCGAAGAGCTTCATATTCTCGAAGGAATCGGCAGGATGACTTGTCACGTCATTGGGCATTATGGCTGCAGATTTAATGCCGAACGTGGAAAGCTCAGAAACGTCGCGCACGATGCGGTCGATAATCGCCTTCACAAAGGGGCAATGGTTGCAAAGAAACATCACCAGCGTGCCGTTTTCGCCTTGGACGTCCGCGAGGGTATGATTCCTGCCGTCGATCCCGGGCAAATCAAAATCAAGCGCTTTCCAGCCGAAATCGCATATTGGGGTGGTCATTGCCGGCATGGCATGCTCCGTTGTAGTCCAAGTAGTCTATAAAGACAGAATTTTGCGTTATTATAGGCAAAGTATGGCTCACCGCCACCTCCGCCTTGGCGCCGCCGGCAGGATAGAGAGAAGGACATGGCTGAGCAACGCATAACCCGTTATCGCGATTTTTGGCCGTTCTATATCTTGCAGCACAGTCAAGCTGGTACGCGCCATCTGCATTTCATCGGCACTTCGGGGGCAATCGTTTTGACCGTCTTATCTGCAGTATTGCCCGAGGCATGGTTGCTGCTCGGTGTGCCGCTATGTGGCTATTTTTTCTCCTGGGCTGGTCATTTCTTCGTAGAGAAGAATCGCCCGGCGACTTTTATTTACCCAATTTTCAGCCTGATCGGTGATTTTCACATGTATGGCATGATGTGGATGGGCCGTATGGACTCTGCGGTGAAGCTCACAGCGAAATAATCCTTTAGATTTTACGCTGCTGATGCCGAGCGGCGAGTGTCTACGCGCGACGGTTCGTTGCGACTTTCTCTGGCCTCACCCTTGGGCCGCGCCGGTAGATAGGCCATCTGATAATGCTCTGGGCAGTAGGGCTTGTTCACGAGAGCGAGCGAGCCGCAGAAATGAAAATCCGCTTCACCTGGATGTCCAGACGGCCATTTGCAGCGCGCGCCTGAGGTGCTGAGCACGAATTGGCGCACCGGTGGTTTAACCGGTGCCTTAGCGGCTGTTCGTGGTGCGCGCCCCCTGCTGATAGCGCGGCTAGTATTTCCGCCGCTGCTTCCACCGCCTTTGCGCCGGATTGGTGAGGGGCGTGGTGGCAAGCCCAAACGATGTGCTTTCCCGACAACGGCGTTTTTGGTAACGCCGACCAATTTTCCAATTTCCGCCGTGGTTAGACCCTCGCCCCACAATCTGGTGACTTCGGCGATACGTTCAGGTGTCCAGACTGACATGTAATTCTCTCCGCCTCGGATTAACTCAATCGTGTGCGGGCCGTAACCTCACATTCGAGGGTCCTACATATTGTAGGGTAGCCCGCTTCACCCCCAAGATAGCGTGTGATGCGCTAATAGCAAGTAAATTTCTCAGATTAACCACAAGATATAGTATTTATAGCTGGTTCATTGCCCCGGATTGGGGCTGAGATCAGGGATCTTGTGGCGCGGTTTGGTCGCTGGTTGGGTGATTGAAATGGCTCTTCAAATATAGCTGTAGGTAATCGCCCTCGAATTTCTTCGAGCGGGCATTAGCCTCGTTGATATCGTCTGGGCTCATAGTCATCATCAAATTTAGCGCTAGGCGCTCGGCTTCCGCGGCTAGCTCGTGCTGGGCAATTTCCGGGGTTCCCGCAATAATCGAAGCCGTGTTTAGCATATAGACCGCTTTGATATCGTCTCGCTTCACTCCGAGACCGCGTGAATAGAGGAGAGCAAGGTTATAGCGGCTAATGGCGTCGTTTTGTTTGGCAGCGAGATGAAACCATTGTGCGGCTTCTTTATAATCGCGCTCAACCCCTAGCCCACCGGCATAGATAGAGCCCATATTGAATTGGCCGGTAACCTCTCCTTGCTCCGCAGCCTGGCGAGTCCAGTACAACGCCTTATTATAATCTATGGTAACGCCTTCGCCGTGAATATAGAGGCTGCCGAGAGCTGCCTGTGATACCGAGTCGCCAGCCTCAGCGAGGGCTTCCCACTGTTCGCGTGCCACGTGGAATTCGCCCCGCTCGTAAGCTGCTCGCCCAGACGCAAAATCAGCCAATGCTGGAGCGCTTAGGAGTGTCACCACCGCTGCGAGTAGGGTTCCTGTGCAGATGTGCCAGCGTATAGTCAATTTTTTTGTTCCTATCGGCATAAATTTAAGTTTCTGTGCTGAAAACCAAAAGTTCAATGAGTCTCGGTCTTAAGCCCGGTCGGCAAGCTGGCAACTATAGAGGACAATACTTCATGTTTTTGTCGCGCGTCATTTCTTGTCTGCAAGACCTTGCCTATCAGCAAATTGGACCGTTTGCCATTCTCTAAGGGGGCAGGTTTTTCCTGACGTTGCCGCGCGCTCGAGAACTTTACAGTCTGGGTTGTTAATAGGCCAATTGAGTTGGTTACTGGTTCTGCAATGGCCAAGGAAAGCCAAACCCTATTAATTCTGCGTCATTATTGGAAAAATGACACTACCGGGAGAACCAACCGGATCAAATTTTAAGGCATATTTTAACGGTCAATCGTGAACCGTGATTTACTTTTTAACGTGATAGTCCTTGAGTGTTGGGTCGTGGGTGAAATTCCAATAGTCGACTAACCTCCAGGGCATGATGGAGACAACACGGCCTTCCTTGTTTTTGTACCAACTGCCCATGCCCGGATGGGTCCAAATCAACTCGGCATGTTCATCGTCGAGCCGTTTGTTATATGCATCATGCACGTCCCGTCTGCAGTCGATTTCCCTTATGCCACCTTCGATCATTTTCATCAGCAGTGTCAGGATATAGCGAACCTGTAGCTCGGAAATGAAAATGATACTGCCTCCATGGCCAAGATTGGCGTTTGGGCCATAGAGAAAGAATAGGTTAGGGAAGCCCGGCGCGGTGATTCCAAGATATGCACGCGGATCGTCTTCGCCCCACACATCATTCAGTGACGCGCTGCTCTCAATAGAAACTTGTATGTTGCCAAGTGTCTGGTGAGCGTTGAAGCCGGTAGCATAAACGATTACATCCACGTCATAATCGGTACCGCTTTGAGTGGCGATGGCATTGTGGCCAATATGGGAAATCGGATCGGTCACTAGGTCGACATTGCTTCGCTTTAAGGTGTTGAACCAATGATTGTCGACCAGAATTCGTTTGCCGTAGGGTGGATAGGCGGGCAGTGCCTTTTGGCGCAGCGCTTCGTTATTGCCTAATTGTTCATACATATAGTTTGTCAGCACCTCACGATGGCGGTCATTGCGCGCATTCATCGCACGTTCGGGGTGTGGCCAGTCCGGATCTTTCCGCACAGACGCTAGCAATTGGTCGCTATAGCGCCAGACCTGTCCGAAACGGAACCATTCGGCATAGAAGGGTACGTGTTCGAGCAGCCATTTCTTGCGGGGGCTGACGGTACGGTGATAATCCCGTGTTGGGATAGCCCACTGGGCGCTGCGCTGGAAGATGACAAGTTCTTTTGCCTCCATAGCCACAGAGGGCGCAAGCTGCATGGCGCTTGCGCCAGTGCCTACTACAGCAACTTTTTTGCCGGTGAGCGACAAACTCTTCGGCCATTGCGAGGAATGAAAAGAGATACCACGAAAATTGTTGATGCCGGGGATGTCTGGCATCTTGGGGTGGTTCAACTGGCCCGTTGCGATGATGAGCGCATTATAGGGCCTGGTTTCGACATCGCCAGATTTACCGGCAATGGTGACATTCCAGAGCGAAGTGGCTGGGTTGTATTTTGCGCTGAGTACTGTCTTCTCAAATTGGATCCGGCCGGTAATTTCGAAATCGTCGGCGCAATCTTTAAAATAGGCTTCAATTTCGTCTCCTGACGAGAAATATTCCGTCCAATCTGCCTTTGGCCAGAAGGAATAGGAATAGAAATGGTTAGGAACGTCGCAGCCTACGCCGGGATATTTATTCTCGAACCAGGTGCCGCCCAATCCGGTGTTTTTTTCCACCACATCGAAGGGAATGCCGGCCTTATTAAACTTTATAGCCGCGCACAGGCCTGACATCCCGGCGCCAACAATTAGACATTTGAATTCTCGTAAGTTGCTATCCGCCGGTGGGCTGGTCCATTCGGCATCACGCTCCTGAAATCGCATTTCCTCAAGCATCATGTCGAGATATTCGTTTGGAATAGGCTCTCCGACGCAAGCGCTCATCATTTGCAGGTAGGTTTCCCGAGACGGGTTTCCGGGCATTACGAGTGTGCCTGCCAAATAAGCTGATATCGCTTCCAAGGCAGCGACACGGATCTCGTCCTGCAATGCCTTCGAAAGCCCACCCGATGCATCGGGAAAAAAAGCACGGTCCCTGGCAGGCAAATAGGGGTTTTCGATCCATTTGCGCTTTCCGGTTAGATGCACCAATACCATGAGCAGAACGGGAATATCCGCTTCGGCAATATTTGTTTTCAAGTCTTGCAGGGTTATCTTTGATTCGTTCAATTCACTCTCCACCGAAATGGGATTCGTCCGAAAAATAATCCTTGAGCGGACCAGTTAACTTCTGTTCGTCGATTTGGAATAGCTCAAGCAGTAGATTATCGGGCGCCATGCACATGCAATAAGACCAGCCGTCGAATAGGCGAATTCGATTAGGGAATTCGACGCCGCCCGATATCATCCGGTTAACCAGTTGTGTCAAGTTCTCGACCCTGATACCCACATGATGAACAGCATTTCTGTCATATTGCTTGGGACGCTGGTCGTAGAGATGTAGGCGCCCGTCGCCGATGCGCAAAAACACGTTGCGGGAACCGGCCATGATTCCATCGAAGGCCACGTCCGCACCCATATGTGTCACCCACCAATCAACCGTTTGGTCGATTTCCTTGGTGAAGAGATGTACATGATGCAGATGCAGTCGGTTCATTTTTGGTGAAGCTCAATATTCAGCGAAAAAAGCGCGGAGATAATCGGCGATGCGGTCTGTTATGACGAGGGCGGTTGGCAACGCGAGTGGCATACCGAGGAAGCCATGCAGCATATCTGGGCAGTGAAGATGATCGATCTGAACGCCCGCCTTGTGCAAAGCTGTCGCGTATTCAATTCCCTCGTCGCGTAGTGGGTCTAGTCCAGCGGTGACCATGAGGGTTGGCGGGCTTTTATCGAGTTGCGTATGACGAATGGGTGAAATCCGCGGGTCTGCCGCATCGCCGTCGCCGACATAATGTCGAGAAAACCAGCTCATCATTTTTGCATCCAATAGATATCCCTCGGAGAATTTCATACGCGAAGGCGCCGTGCGCGACAAATCCGTCACTGGATAAATTAAGGTTTGCTGGTCAGGGCTGTCCTCAGGTCCGAGCTCCAGCAAGGTCGCTGCGATCAGATTGCCACCAGCACTGTCGCCCATCATTGCCCATTTCTCAGTGCCAACGCCGGCCCAATGTGCGAGGGACGAACGCATACTGATCGTGCGGGAGATATCTTCTAGCGCGGTTGGCGCAGGATGTTCCGGCGCCAAGCTGTATTCGATGGAGACGATGGGAAGGCGGGTGCGGTTGGCGAATCGCCGGCACAGTTGGTCATAGCCTTCGACGCTGCCGAACACCCAGCCGCCGCCGTGAACATAAAAGATCAGTGCCGCGTTGGTACACCCGATGCCCCGGTAAAGGCGAAGGTTTATCTGTCGGCCATAATTCTTCTTGATAGTCATATCTTCGCAGTGTTCTACCACCTCTGCTTCCAGCTCTAATTTTGTGGCGCGCCGGTCAAATTCGGCACGGGCTTTCGTCGCCGGCATTTCGTATAGCGGAGGTAAATTTGCTTTTTCTACCCGTTTGAGAAGTGCTTCCACATTTTTATTGACGGATGCGGTCGAGGAATCTCGAATTATCTCGATAGATTCCCCGAAAGGAGAGATGGAAGTTGGGCGGTTCATGACGTTGTGGCCGGGTTCAAGAATAAGAAGGGGCGGGCTTGCCGTTACGTCTTTGTGTCTGTGGAAATTTTGTGTTTGAGAATTTTACCATTCGCGCTGTGAGGCAGTTCGTCCAGAAAGACCACGGATTTTGGAACCTTGTAGGTGGCAAGTTGAGTCTTGCAATGGGCAATGATTTCTTCTCCGGTGAGAGACGGTCCTGCTTTGACCACGACAAAGGCGCGACCCGTTTCGCCCCATTTTTCATGCGGTACGCCTAGCACGGCGACTTCATCCACCGCCGACATTTGATAGATAACGTCCTCTATTTCGGCGGGATAGACGTTTTCGCCGCCAGATATGTACATGTCCTTCCAGCGGCCGACGATAGTTAGGTAGCCGTCGGCGCTCAGGCTTCCTGCGTCGCCCGTGCGGAACCAACCACCAGAGACGAAGAACTCTTTATTCTTGTCACCTAGACCCCAATAACCCTGCATCACCATCGGCCCGCGTGCGACAACCTCGCCGACCGTATCTGGTGTCTCGATATGATTATCTTGCTGATCAATGATGCTTATATCCATGTTCATCAGGGGTGGTCCGCAGGACCCGGTGCGCTTAAGCGATTCTTCTGCCGGAAGCGAAGTAGACACGCCACACAACTCAGTCATTCCCCAAACCTGTGGAATTCTGGCGCCATGGGCGCCATAGATCTCGATCAGAGCCGATGCTACCGGCGCACCACCCGAGGCTATGACTAGCCCGTTGAATTCCGCATCATCAAATTCTGGTAGGTTGCGGATCATTAGAAGATTAGTTGGGATGGCTAACGTGTGGGTGATGCCGATCTCCGGGTTCGTCATTGTTTTCAAACAGGCCAAAGCATCGAATTGGCGCATCAGATAGGTCGTCGCGCCGACCAGGAGGCTGGGATTGGCAAACATGAACAATCCGCTGGCATGGAAAGTCGGTGTATAAGTCAGACCTACTGAGGAATGGGTAACGCCATATTCTGCGCCCAGATTTACCGCCTGAAGATAATTCTGGCCATGGCTAAGCATTGCTCCTTTCGGCCTGCCCGTTGTGCCCGAGGTATACAGGATATGCCAAATATCCGAATAGACTGGTTCGCTCAGCCCCTCGACGACGTCGCCGTTTCTCAGCAAGCTGTCGAAATCAGTCCCCGCACCAATTTGAACAGCTTCGCAGACGCCCTCTTTGGCACAAATTGCTTTTGCCGTCGCAATAAAGCGCTCATCCGCGAGGACGGTTTTTGGCGTTGCATCGGAGAGCATATAGTTGAGTTCTGGCTCTGTCAGGCGCCAATTGAGTGGTAGAAGAATAGCCCGCAACCTAGCGCAGGCTGCTTGAATGATAAAGACCTCGGGGCAGTTCTGCGCTAGTAGTGCGACCCGGTCGCCGGGCTGTATGTTATGGTGACGGTGCAAGAAGGCGGCGCAGGCGTCCGCCAGGCGATCTACCTCTAAATAGGTTAGTTCTGCACCGGTTTCAAAATCAACGATGGCGCATTTCTTAGGTCGGCGGCGGGCATGATGCCGAATCCAATCATGCGCTCTTAAGTCTGCCATTTATTAGGTCTCGCGGGAACGTCTGAAGTCGGTGCTTATAATATTATTCAATTAGGTATTAAACTAGCGTTTGTTTAATTTACAGACATCCAGATGGCATTGACCAAGCTGTATCTGTGTGACTCGTATTCTATCGATTTGACTCAATATATCCTTGTGGGGAATTTCGCGCTGTATGCTGCTGGAGGCCTTAAGTCGACGCTATAGGTGATGCGGCTGATCTAGAGTACTTCAAGGACCATACTGTTGGAAACAATGGTCACAATGGCCATGTCGAGGGGTCGGAGTTGGCCGATATTCCATCGGTCGAAATCACATCACGCAAGCTACGGGAATAGTGGAATGATAGACCTTTATACTTCGCCTACTCCAAACGGTTGGAAAGTGGCGATGGCGCTAGAAGAACTGGCGCTAGAATACACAGTTAAATATGTTGATCTTGCCGTCGGTGATCAGCATGAAGCATCGTTTGTTGCAATGAATCCCAATGGACGTATTCCTGTGATTGTTGATCATGACTCCTCTGGGTTGACGATTTTTGACTCGAACGCGATTCTTTTTTATTTGGCCGAAAAGTCAGAAAAATTATTACCCTCTCAGGGCTCTGAACGCTATGAGGTGATGAAGTGGCTTATGTTTCAAGCCAGTGGCGTTGGGCCAATCCAGGGGCAAGCTGTCGTCTTTGAACGATATTTTCCTACTGACGTCCCCGCTGCAAGAGCTCGATATCACAACGAAACCCGCAGACTGTATGAAGTGGTAAACACACATTTGGTAGACAGAACCTGGCTGGCAGGTGATTTCTCAATTGCTGATATCTCTAATTGGTCATGGATCCGAAGTCACCGCTGGGCGCGTGTATCGACTGAGGGCTTGCATGAGTTAGAGCGCTGGATGAATCAGATGCGCGCACGGCCAGCGTGTGAACGAGGGCTCAAGATACCTCCAACACCAGGCCGCGCAGACGCCGTTCAGTCATTTGGCAGTGCGATGACAACGACATGAAATAGAAAAGCAATACGATTGCCATTAATGGCATAGCGCATGTAATCCTAACGGTCAGTTAGTTAGACAAAGACCATCTATTCTAGAGTAATCATTTTCCAAACTTTGGCTTGTCTCTCGATCTTGAGGGTCGCGATTATCCGAGGTCTATCTCCTACCACTAATTTGTATTCATAAACGTGCAGACCAAACTTAGCCCTTAATTATTCGGCATAAAGGCAATGTCCGTATCGTCCGGTTGAATGTCTGCTGCAGTCAGCATGGCGTGCACTTGGCCTCGGTGGTGAGTTTGGTGATTAAACATTTGGACGGTGAGTAGCCATGCCGGTTGATCAAACGTTTTGCCAACTGCGAATGATGTCCAGTTTATCTCACTCGAAAGCCAGCTTGGATCTAGTGCTTTCGCCCAGCCAGTGATTGTTTCGTCAAAATTTTTGCGCGCCTCCACAATGGATTGCCAGTCGGTATAAAGTTCTGCCGTTTCTGTCATGGAACAAATTGATGCCGGTGGTTCAACCGCTCCGAAACGGCTTAGCCATCTTTGATCTCCCCACAAAATGTGGTTCAAAGTACCATGGATAGAGCCAAAAAAAGCACCACGCTCGAGTTTGCGTTCCTTATCCGAAAGTGTTCCAGCGGAACGATAGAGGCTTTCGTTCTGCCAGCGGTTGTAGGCTGCCATGGAGCGCACATATTCTACTGAAACCATTTTCTGGCCTCCATTTTAACGCGTAATTTATCAGAGTTGAGCAACACTAGGGCTTATATGTTTCGACTGCCTACACTAAGTTGTTGAAAGTAAATTATTTATTTTTTACAGGGCTAGGGGTTATATTTATACTGTTTTCTATGTCCTTTTTTATAATATTGAAAATTTTATTAGCGATCATCCGGGCGCCCGTTTCTGCCCAATGTGTGTTGGATATATAAAGTGTTTCCGGGTCAACGTATTCACCCTGCCTGACCCTTCCTGTATGTTGATCAAAAGTATCTTCAAGACTATAGTACCTGTATCCGTAAAGTTCAGCCGTCTTATTGATTTGATATATTAATTTATTGGGACTTGCAATAATGTGTTCCCAATAGGGTGTATTCTCATGGCCTTTAAGATGGCTGTACTCTGATTCTGTGACATGCTGTCCATTATGTTTTCGGCGCATGATTTCTCGAAAATAATTTGGTTGGTGGAAGGCATAAACATCAATGCCAAGCCGGTTGGATAATTTAAATAATCTTTCTATATCCGAAGTATAATTAGAAATATTCTCCTTATAGTAGTTAGAATCCCTCTTGCGTTTTGCTCCTGCCCATACCAATTCTTTGTCCATTTCATTCTTTGTTAGTGATTCACCTATCCATTTAGCTGTATTGATATGAAATAGGGCTCTTTCTAGCAGATACCCGGCTGATTTGATAAACATTGAGAAAATAAAACTTCCACGATCCTTATTGCGAAGATATTCTGTGCTGAATTCCGTGATCATTTTTGCCCTTTCTGAGGCGCCAGCAATATCGTTATGACCACCTAAAAGCACGATCGCGTCAACATCAAGATCTACACAATAAGAGGCTACAATATTATAATCTATTTTTGTGTAACCCGCAGGAACCGCGAAGTTTAAAATACGGATAGAATCACTTACTTTTTCCTTGAACAAATTCTCTAAAATACTGGGTACCGTTAACTGATCTGACGATGCTTGCCACCCATACGCAGACGAACCGCCTAACAGTCCTATTCGAAATTCTCCCGCTGGTTTGGGTATAAATTCGCCACCCCGAAAGCCGAGGGAATTGCTGGTTACAACATCATTTGACACATTTGGTTTTAGTACATATGCACGTATTCCATCGCTAAAAAATGATATTTCACTTTCTAACTCTGTGTAGAAGGGATTATCTATCCAATATTGCGGTATATTAGATGACGATAAGTCGTTTCCATTATCTCCTGCATTATAAAAATGATCAGAGACATTTGAAGACCAAGTACAAATTTCAATAACAGATATAATAACTATAGGAGCCGAAAGTGACATTATGATAGTAGATGGCCATTTTTTGGATCTTAGGAAAATGTTTGCTAGACCTGTGAGATAAATGAGTAGCAATGAAATCCAAAAGAAGAGAAGCCATCTCAACGGATAATCGTTTCTCTCTACCAAGAGAAACAAAAATAAACCGACACAAGTTATTGTCGTAAGAAGTAAAACTAGCGTTACAAGGGTTGAGTGGTGCTTAAGAGATTTGAACATAAGAACAAAAGTTCATGTTATGAAGCAATTTATCATCGTAGCATTATAATGGTTACAATACTAGCCTCGAGAACCGCTAGAATTATTACATTGTTTGTTTTCATAGAACGACAAATGTCCCTTAACTATATTTAGCGCAAGGAAGCCGAAATTACATCTATCGAAATAAATGTTTCATCAAACGTCATTCAAGGCGCCTTTAGAATTAGGGTTATCTTAAAAACATGCAACTAGGGGCAAAAACACAACTGTGGCGTATTGATCCATAACTTGATTATGTTTATTATTTCATATAAGAGTCCTTCTCATAAATTTTTCTACAAACTGCGGGTGTTCTCAACGCTGTTGGATTTGTATAATGTTCGATCACACAAAGATATTCAAATTCTTGCGTAAATACTGGCGCATATGGTTGCCGCCTACTTTTCTAATTGCGGTCATTATTATAATATTGTTGGTATTTTTCGGGGGCGGCGCGACCGTTGATCCGTTCACTTATGAGGAGCTATGAGTATAATTACTA
>MDTE01058704.1_pt1 | contig 66958 bp, 66 predicted proteins | sample 811231 | NCBI WGS metagenome assembly MDTE01 (sample SAMN05326651, study PRJNA326480) | marine metagenome | isolation source: seawater | place: Indian Ocean: Red Sea | collected 2010
ATGGTGGGACCGAAAGGAAACGAACCTTTTCCTGACGCTTTTCAGGCGTCCGTGCGCACCAGCTACACCACAGTCCCATATATATTCTAGGATCTAAATATAATTCTACCTTTTGTCAAATCGTATGGTGTAACTTCAACTGTAACATTATCACCTTGTAATACACGAATTCTATTTTTTCTCAATTTTCCTGCAGTGTGAGCTGTTATAATATGATTATTTTCAAGCTTTACTCGGAACATAGCGTTAGGAAGTAAGTCTATAACTATACCTTTGAATTCAAGTGTATCCTGTTTTGCCAAATCTAATTTCTCCTTATCCTAGATTTTATACTAAGAGCATGACCAAATAATTCTTCATACTCGGCAAGAGTTATAGCTTGCTTCCCAATAACTTCAATGCCTTTTTTTGATAATTTAATATGGCTAATTTTTTTGTAAAAATCATTTAAATTTAATCCTGAGGAAAACTTTGCTGAGCCAAAAGTAGGGAGAACATGATTAGTTCCTACATTATAATCAGTCACTGCCATTGCAGAATAACTTCCAATACATATACTTCCAGCATTTTTTATCTTATTTAAAATTTTATTTGAATTTTTAATATTTAATTCTAAATGTTCAGGAGCAATTTCATTAATAATATTAATAATTTGTTTATCAGATTTTGCTAAAATTAATAATCCATTTTTTTTTAAACTTTGTTTTATAATTCTATTTCTATTCAAAAAAGGTAAATTTTTTTTAATACTTTCTTGAGTTTTTTTAATTATATTTTTATCTTTGGTTATAAGAATACACTGAGAATTTATATCATGCTCAGCTTGTCCTATTAATGATGTTGCAATTTCATCTACATTAGTATTTTTATCAGCTAAAACCGTAATTTCTGAAGGACCGGCAATCATTCCCTCTATTCCCACTTCGCCAAAAACTTTTTTTTTTGCTTCTGTAACAAAAGTATTACCTGGGCCAATGATTTTATTTACTTTTTGAATATAGGTTAAACTACCAATTGCTTGCGCACCACCCATTGAATATATTTCTTTGATTCCTATTTTTTTGGCTACGTAAAGAACTGCTGGATTTAATTTTCCATTTAGTTTTGGATTTGCCAAAACTATTCTTTTAACCCTCGCTATTTTTGCAGGTATCGCATTCATCAACAATGTAGATGGTAAATTTGCTGGAACATATATGCCTACAGATTCAAGAGGTAAATATTTATATTCTAGTTTGTTATTAAACTTATCTTTATACTGAATATTTTTAATTTTTTGTTTGTAATGGAAATTAAAAATTCTTTTGTAGGCAAAATCAATTGATTTTTTTATTTTTGGGCTAAGAGACGAAATTGCTTTATTAATTTTTTTTTTTGAAATAATTATTTCAGTATTTTTTGAGTATTTTTTTTCATATTTAATAAGAGCTTTTTTTTTATTTTTTTTTATATCTTCCAAAATTTTTTTTACTACTTTAGATTTCGAAATATCTTTATTTCTTCTACTATCTAAAATTAGTTTTATTTTTTTTATATAATTTTTATTTGTACAATTAACTATTCTCATTTTTTAACTTTTTTTGGTCCTCTAAAGTAACATCTATAATTTCTGAAGTAAGTGTTATAAATGCATTATCAGAAAATAGTAGATTAATTTGATAATTATTATCTTTTTTAATCAAATCAATTGCAATTAATTTAAGTCTCAAATTCTTATTATTTTGATCTATATTTTTTGATTTTGATGAATCAATATAGTCAAATTTTATAATGCTATCTATTTTTTCTTTAGAGTTTTCTGTTTCATTGCTCTCTCGGATTAAAGACATTAAAAATATCTTGTTATTTGATAAAAATTTCATCCCTGATACTTTAACTAGAGCACCTGAGCAACATGCTGATATAATTTGTAAATCTAATGGTGTTTGAGCAATGATTTTTTTTAGATATTTTTTATCCATTAAGATATTCTCTTAATATTTACACCAATCTTTTTAAGTTTATTTTCGATTTTCTCATATCCTCGATCTAAGTGATAAATTCTATTGATTTTAGACTCACCTTTTGAAACCAATGCTGCTAATACTAGTGCTACTGATGCTCTTAGGTCGCTAGACATTAATTCTGCTCCTAAAAATTCTGTATCACCTTCTATGATTGCTTTATTGTCTTTGACTGTAATTTTAGCACCTAACCTTTGAAGCTCGCCAACGTGCATAAATCTATTTTCAAAAATATTTTCTGTAATTGAGCTTCTTCCATTTGCTTTACACAATAAAACCATGAACTGGGCTTGTAAATCTGTTGGGAAATTTGGATATTCCTTAGTAGCAATATTATTGATATTTTTTATTTTGCTTGGTCCTTTTATGTGTATTTCTTTTTTAAATATTTTAATTTTAGCACCAATTCTTTTCAAAAGCTGTAATTCAGTACTTATTAATTTGGGATCAAAATTTTTAATTAATAAATTTCCTTTAGTTAAGGTTGATGCAACACAAAAGGTTCCAGCTTCAATTCTGTCTCCCATAACTTTATAATTTGCTCCTTTTAAAGATTTTACTCCAATTATTTTACAAGTTCTTTTACCAATCCATTTGATTTTTGCGCCAGCAGTTATAAGAAAATTTGTTAAGTCTTTTATCTCTGGCTCAATTGCACAATTTTTTAAAGTTGTTTCTCCACTAGCTAAACATGCGGCTATTATTAAATTTTCTGTTGCTCCAACACTTATTTTTGGAAATTTAATAATTTTTCCTCTCAGTTTACCGTTTGATTCAGCATGAATATATCCTTTTTTTATATTGTATCTCATTCCAAGTTTTTTTAATGCATTAAGATGAAAATTAACTGGTCTAGCTCCAATTAAGCAACCTCCAGGGAGTGAGGTTTTAGAATTATGATATTTTGCAAGTAAAGGTCCGAGGACTAGAATTCCTGCTCTCATAGTTTTCATTAAGGAATAGCTCGCAAATGTTTTTTGTTTTTTTTTATTATTTATTATTACTTTTTTTTTATTTTTTGATAATTTAACCTTTGATCCAAGAGATTTTAACAAATTAAGCATTGTATCTATATCTCTCACCATTGGTAAATTATTTATTGTTACTGGTTTATCGAAGAGAAGTGTCGATGCTAATATTGGCAGGGCAGCATTTTTACTACCGGAAATTATTACTTCTCCCTTGACTCTGCAAGGACCTTTAATCAAAAACTTATCCATATTATTTTTATTTTATTTTTGCGACTTGAATAGTTGTCTGACCTTGGTATTTACCCTTCTTTGATTTATATGTTGTCTCAGGTTGGCTATCTGATTTAAAAAACAAAAACTGAGCAATTCCCTCGTTGGAATAAACTTTGGCTGGGTTTGGTGTAGTATTGGATAATTCAATTACAATATTTCCCTCAAATTCATTTTCTATTGGAGTAACATTGCAAATAATACCTGTTCTTGCATATGTACTTTTCCCTACACAAATACAAAGAACATCTTTAGGTATTTTAAAGTATTCAACTGTTTTTGCTAAAACAAATGAGTTTGGTGGAATAATACAATATGGTCCTTTCCTTTCTATAAAATTATCATCAGAAAAATTTTTTGGATCAACTAAAGATGTATTTACATTTGTAAAAATTCTATATTCGTCTGATATTCTCACGTCGTAACCCATGCTACTTAATCCATAGGATATTTTGCCCTCTGAAACTTGATGATCTAAAAATGGATCAATCATTTTATGCTCTTTACACATTTTTTTTATCCAAGTATCTGGTTGAATTGACATTATAAATTATTATTTTTTTTCTGTTTTTTTTGAAAAATTTTTCTTTTCTTTAAATTCTTTCTTAAAGCAAGTTCAAGTCTATTTTTTTTCTCTTTCTTGTTATTCATGATAACTTATTTTTTGTCTGGATTAGTAAGATGGTCTAAAGTAATTACTTGATCTATAGGAATAGTTTTATCTTCTTCTTTTTTGAAACTACCTTTAGCCTGCTTTTTCGCTCTTTTCTCGGCTAATTTTTTCTCTCTCTTTGCTGCTTTCTCCATAGCTTTAGCACCTCTTGTGCTTTTATAATCGTAATGAATTCCCATAGAATATCCTTAAAAGTAGATATAACTCATTTTGGTAAAAAATTAAGGCAATAATTTGAAAAAATTAATTTTATACAATAATCTGAAGTTTTTGCCCTTATAGTTAAATGGTATAACACATCCATGGTAAGGATGAATTTCCAGTTCAATTCTGGGTGAGGGCACCAATTATTTATTCACAAATCTATTTTTTAGAATTATTGATAAAATAACTAAACACGTAAAACCAAAAATTGGTAAATAAATATCTTTTGAAGATATTATTTCAAAAAAAGAAGGTGAAGTTACATTTTCACTTATTATTTTTTCAAAACCATTTCCTAGACTTACCCAAACAAATAATTGGGGAATCAAGCCTATTAATGTTCCAAAGAAAAAATTACTCACTTTCACATTAAATAATGATGGTAGCATATTTGATATAAAAAATGGAATCCCTCCAATAAAACGGTAAATTAAAAAAAATATAAATTCATTATTTTTAAATTTTTCTTTAAGAAAATTAAATTTTTTTGAAAAACTTTTTTCAATCAAATCTTTGAAAAAAAAATTAGATATTAGGTAAAGTAAAGTTGCACCTATTGATAAACCTAAAACTGTAAATAATGTTCCAATCCATTTACCAAATATAAAACCGGCTAATAGACAAATTGGTGTTCCAAAACCTAAAAGCAAAACCCATATTATTGTCGATATAATAAATAGAATAGAAATTAAAAAAAAATTGCTATTTTTGATTTCAATTAAATCATTTCTGTTGTCCCTTATAAAATTATAACTAGTAATTTCATTTAATGAATAGGTATTAAAAAAAAGCCATAAAAATACACAAATTATGGTAAGATAAGATATCCCTAAAAATATTTTAATTTTTTTTTGATTTTCCATATATTAAAATAATAAATATTTCTCTATACTAATATACATTTATTCTCTATAAGAACGAAAATTTAACTGAAAAGTAAGAATTATGAAACGTACTTGGCAACCTAAAGTTGGGCGTAGAAGAAAAAAGCATGGATTTCGTAGCAGAATGTCCTCAAAAAAAAGAAAAAAAGTTTTGAAATCAAGACGTAAAAAGGGAAGAAAAAAATTAACAGTCTAATGAAGAGTAAAATCTCTAGCCTTTCAAAAAATGAGGATTTTAAATCACTATTAGGTGGGAAGAAAATTTCAAATAAATATTTGACCATTTTTTTTAAAAAACTTTCTGGTAAAAATAATGAAAAACTAAATATAAGCTTTGTAGCTAAAAAAAAAATTGGAAATGCTGTAGAAAGAAATAAAATTAAAAGAAGACTTAAAAATATTATTATAGATTTAGAAAAAAAAATTAAAATGAACTTTAATTATTCATATATGATTTTGGCAAAAAAGAAAATCCTTGAAGATCAATATAGTATAATTAAGGAAACAATTTTTGTGGATTTAAAAAAAATTAAATAAAAAATGTTACTATCAAAGATATTAATTAAGATAATAAAAGGATATAAAATTTTTATTTCTCCTTATTTAGGTAATAATTGTAGATATTTGCCAACTTGTTCAGAGTATTTTATTGATAGTTTAAATCAAGAAGGTTTTGTTAAGGGTATTTTTAAAGGTTCTAAAAGAATTCTAAGATGCCATCCAATTAAATTTTTGGGTGGTGGAGAGGGTTTTGACCCAGTAAATAAAAAGGATAATTAAAATGGACACAAAAAATGTAATAGCGGCAATATCTTTAAGCGCAGCTGTAATTATTCTTTATAGTTTATTTTTTGCCCCTCCTCAGCAACAAATCTCCAAAAAAAAAATAGAAGAAAATAATAATAAATTAAATGAAATCTCTGAAGCACCTAAAATAGAACAAGAAGAAAAAATTTTAAAAATTCCTAGGGAAGAAGCTTTGGATAAGAACAAAAGAATTAAATTTGAGAATGAAAATATCAAAGGGAGCATATCTCTTAAAGGAGGCTTAATTGATGATTTGATATTTAAAAAATATACAGAAACACTTGATGGCAGTGATAATGTTGTCTTGCTAAATCCTAGGAATTTAGAAAATGGATATTTTGTTGAAACTGGTTGGGCAACTAATGTGGATGTTGAAATACCTGGGGCAAATACTTTGTGGGAAATTGAAGGAAACACTAACTTGGGACCTAATAATCCGATTAAATTAGTATGGGAAAATAAAGAAGGTTTAAAATTTGAAAAAAAAATAAGTTTAGATAATAAGTTTTTATTTACCATAGATCAAAAGATAACGAATAGTTCTCAAAAAAATTATAAGTTTTATCCTTATGGTCAGATAACAAGAAATAAAGCGCCCCAAGTTACTAATTTTTATATTTTACACGAAGGCTTAATTGGAGTTTTTGACGAGCAATTAGTTGAAAAAGATTATGACGATATTGAAGATAAAAAATTTTCAATAAATGCAAAATCAGGTTGGACTGGTATAACAGATAAATTCTGGATTGTTACTATGATACCTGAAAATAATAGAGAATTCAGAGGTGATTTTGAATACAAAAAAAATTATAAAGCAAATTTTATTTACACAAACTATGACGAGGTTGGTTCAGGTGATGGTGTTTCTAGCAAAATAAAGATAATTATAGCCGCTAAAGAGACGGACGTTATTGATGAATATGCAGAAAAATCAAATATTAACAAGTTTGATTTGGCTATAGATTGGGGTTGGTTTTATTTTTTAACTAAGAATTTTTTCTTTGTTATTCAATACTTTTTTGAACTTACTGGAAATTACGGAATTGCAATAATACTAGTAACGATATGTATAAGAATAGCATTTTTTCCACTTGCAAACTATGGATTTAGATCAATGGCAAAGATGAAAGTTTTGCAACCAGAAATGGCAAGATTAAAAGAATTGTATAAAGATGATAAAATGAAATTACAACAAGAGATGATGTCTCTTTATAAGAAAGAGAAAGTTAACCCAGTTTCTGGATGCCTACCTATTTTAATTCAAATTCCTTTTTTCTTTGCTATATACAAAGTTCTTTTTGTAACAATTGAGTCAAGACATCAGCCATTTTTTGGATGGATAAAAGATCTTTCTGAGCGTGACCCAACATCTATTTTTAATTTGTTTGGTATAATACCCTGGGATCCACCATCATTCTTGCTAATTGGAGTTTGGCCATGCTTAATGGGGCTATCTATGTATTTGCAACAGAAACTTAATCCAACTCCTCCTGATCCTATTCAAGCAAAAATCTTTATGTTCTTTCCAATATTTTTAACAGTAATTTTAGCTCCCTTTCCATCTGGTCTGGTAATTTATTGGACTTTCAATAATATTTTAACTATGGCTCAGCAAGTAATAATTATGAAAAGAACAACTGTTAAAACAGTTCAAAAATAATATGAAAATTGATGATCTAATACCACAAGATGGACCTTCCATCGAAGAAGTTAAAAAATACATTGAAAAATATAAAAATGATTTAATAGTTATTAAATACGGAGGAAATGTCTTTATTGATAGAAACATATTTAATAATTTCATTGATGATATAAATATTTTAAATAAATTAGGACTATCTATTTTAGTGGTCCATGGAGGTGGCCCAAGAATAAAAAGGGAGTTAGATAAATCAAATATTGAGTCAAAATTTATCAGAGGTTTAAGGGTTACAGACGAAAAAATAATTAAAATTGTAGAAAATGTGCTTGTTGATTTTAATGATGATATTGTTAAATCTTTAAAAGAAAAAGGCTCAAATGCTATTTCAATAAATTCTAAAAAAAATAATGTTATTGAGGTAGCTCCTGAGTCAGAGGAATTAGGTTTTGTTGGAATACCAAATAAAATTAATGTTAATCTTATTAAAGATAAAATAAGAGAAAAATTAATCCCTATTATCTCTCCGCTGGGTCTGGGAAAAAATAATCAAACATATAATATAAATGGTGATACAGTAGCAGGAGCTATAGCAAAATCTCTAAAATCAAGAAGATTACTTTTGATGACTAATGTAGAGGGTGTTTTAAACAAAGAAAAAAAATTAATTGAAGAAATTACATCATCAGAAATTTTAGATATGATAGAAAATGGAACTATAACTGGGGGCATGATACCTAAAATTAATACGTGTTTAGATGCTGTAAATAATGGAGTCACAGGTGTAGTAATTGTTGATGGTAGAAAACAACATTCGATTTTGTTTGAATTGTTTTCTGACAAAGGTGCCGGGACTTTAATAAGAAAATGAAAGATCTTAAAAATATTAAAAATATTTTGTTCGACTTAGATGGAGTTTTATACCAAGATTTAGAAGCTGTATTTGGTCAAGTTAGCAAAAATATGACTAAATATATATCTAATAAGCTTAATATTGATTTAGATAAAGCTAAAAAATTGCAAACAAATTATTTTCATAAATACAATACAAGCTTAAGTGGTTTAATGATTCACCACGATATAAATCCTGAAGATTTTTTAAAATATGTTCACGATATAGACTTATCATTTATGAAAAAAGATTTAGTTTTGAGAAACGAACTTGAGAACTTAAAAATAAAAAAGTTTATTTTTACCAATGGTAGCAAAGAGCATGCAAGAAATATAACTAAACATTTGGGAATAGATGATTTATTTGATGGATTATTCGATATTGTAGACGCTGAGTTTAGTCCAAAACCAACTGCAAAGGCATTCGATTTAATGGTAAAAAAGTTCAAAATTGATCCTAAAGAAACACTCTATATAGAAGATATCGCAAAAAATTTATCTATTGGAAAGGAAAAGGGAACAATCACAGCTTGGTTGATAAATAATGAATACTGGGGGAAAAAAGAGTCTAATAAAGAATTTATAGATTACAAAATTGAAAATCTCTCTTTATTTTTAAAAGAAATCAGGTTATTACAAAACTCATAAACAAATATGAGTATAGAAAATATTATAAATAAAGCGTGGGAAAACAAAGATAAAGTTAGTCCAGATTCAGATAAAAGTTTAAAGGATGCTATTAATCAAATTATTGACGATTTAGATAGTGGAAAAGTCAGAGTTGCAGAAAAAATTGATAATAATTGGATAACACACCAATACATAAAAAAAGCAATAATGTTAAGTTTTAGAATTTATCCTATGGAAAATCTGAATGGACCTTATAGTAGTTGGTATGACAAGTCACATTTGCTTAAAGGTAAAACAGCTGGATGGACAAAAGAGGATCATGAAAGAGCGGGGTTTAGAATGGTACCAAACTCACCGGTTAGAAAAGGATCGTTTGTTGGAAAAAACGCAGTTCTTATGCCATGCTACGTAAATATTGGGGCTTACATTGACGAAGGTACAATGATTGATACTTTTGCACGAGCCGGTAGTTGTTCCCAAATTGGAAAAAATTGTCATATATCTGCTGCTAGCGGAGTTGGTGGTGTTTTAGAACCAGCTCAAGCTCTACCTACAATTATTGAAGATAATGTATTTTTGGGTGCAATGTCTGAAGTAGTGGAAGGTGTAATTGTTGGCGAAGGTTCGGTTATTAGTATGGGTATGTATATTGGTCAATCAACTAAGATTGTAAATAGAAAAACTGGAGAAATTACCTATGGTAAAATTCCTCCCTATTCAGTTGTGGTTCCTGGTTCACTTCCGGACAAAAATAATTCTACAGCTCCATCTTTGTATTGTGCGGTTATAATTAAACAAGTCGATGAAAAAACTAGGTCTAAAACTTCTATCAATGACCTTTTGAGAGATTAAAAATGAAAATTTATAATGAAGTAAAATTAGCTCAAGAGCTAATAAGGTTTCCAACAATTAAAACTGAGGATAAAGGTATAATGAAATTTTTATCCAAAAAATTATCATCAATAGGTTTTAAATGTAAAATTATAAAATCAAAAGGATCGGGAAAAAAACCTGCTTTAAACTTATATGCAAGAAATGGAAAATCAAGACCTCATATAAATTTTTTAGGACATACTGATGTAGTTGATAATCTTGATAATTGGAAAATTCCTCCATTTAAAGGCGTTGTAAAAAAAGGTTATTTAAATGGTAGGGGATCACAAGATATGAAAGGTGGTATAGCTTGCTTTATAAGTTCTATCAGTAGGTTTATTAAAGACAAAAGTTTTAAAGGATCCATTTCAATAATTATTGCTGCAGATGAAGAGACAACGGGCTTGGGAACTCCTGCTGTTATGAAATACCTTAAAAAAAAAGGAGAAAAAATTGATTTTTCCATTATTGCAGAGCCATCCTCAAACCGATCAGTTGGCGACGAGATAAGAATTGGAAGACGAGGTTCTATGAATGGGACTATAACAGTATACGGAAAAAGTGGTCACTCAGCATTTTATGGTTCATATATAAATCCATGTACAGTACTTGCTAAAATCATAGCAAAATTAAAAAGTGTATCACTAGATAAAGGTACTAAATTTATGCCTCCATCTAATTTGGAGTTTACAAAAATGAATGTGGATAATTTATCTGAAAATGTAGTGCCACAATCTGCAATAGCAAAATTTAATGTAAGATTTAACTCAAAACATAAATCATCTTCCTTAAAGAAGAGGCTTAATAAAATAATTAATTCTGTTTCAAAAAAAGGAAAATGTAAAACTAAAATAGAATATAATGTAAGTGGTGAAGCTTTTTATACCAAACCTAATAAAGAGATATATATGGTCAAAAAGATTGTAAAAAGAATCACAGGAAACGTTGCAAAATTAAATTGTAGAGGTGGAACGAGTGATAGTCGATTTTTGGGCTCAATTCCGAGACTAGAATTAGGATTAAGAAATAATACCATTCACATGGTTGACGAAAGAACATCCATATCAGATACAAAAAAATTAGCTAAAATATATTATAATATTCTAGTGAATTATTTTTAATGAAAACAGCTATTGTAACATCTGATGAATCCGTAAATCATAATACTGGAAGTGGTCACCCTGAAAATTCTGAAAGGGTATCTGTAGTTATAAATAATTTAAAAAAAAATAAAAAGTTAATATGGAGAAAAGCTGTTGAATTTGAAGATACTTTTTTAAATATTACACATTCATCTAACTATGTTAATAATATTAAAAATTCATTTCCTGTTCGAGGACTATCTTTTTTAGATGGGGATACAATTGTTTCACCTGGGAGTAAAAAAGCTACTGTGGATGCAGTAGGATCAATTATATCTGCAATTGATGGAATTCAAAATAAAGAGTTTAAAAATGCATTCTGTGCTGTCAGGCCTCCTGGACACCATGCTGAAAAAAATAAAGCAATGGGCTTCTGTATTTATAATAATGTAGCTGTTGGAGCAAATTACTTATTAAATAAATATAAATATCAAAAAGTTGCTATTATTGATTTTGATGTTCATCACGGAAATGGGACTCAAAATATTTTTTTTGATAATAAGAATGTTTTATACATCTCAACTCATCAGTATCCTTTTTATCCAGGAAGCGGAAGCAATGATGAGAAAGGTAAGTATGATAACATTTTTAATTTGCCACTTCCTGCTGGTACCAACTCAAGAGAATATTTAGATGCCTACGAGCATGTTTTAAAAAAAATAGAATCCTTTAAACCTGAGTTTATTTTATTATCAGCAGGTTTTGATGCACACAAAGATGATCCGCTTGCTCAGCTTAAGTTAAATTCTGAAGACTATTATAAAATAACCAAGAGAACTCTCAGCTATGCAAAAAAAATTTGTGATGGTAGAGTAGTTTCAATATTAGAAGGTGGTTATGATTTAAATGCCTTAGTAGAGAGCACAGAACAACATGTAAAAGCTCTTTTAGAATTTTAAAAATAATGATAATTTGAAATATGAGTATTATTACAGACATATTTTTACCTTTGGCATTAGCATTTATAATGTTCTCTTTAGGAATTGGACTTTCCACTAAGGACTTTACAAGAGTAGCAAAACAACCAAAAGATTTTTTTATAGGACTTATTTGCCAAATTTTTTTACTTCCTATAGTAGCTTTTATAATTATTAAATTATGGCCCCTATCCCCCGAATTAGCAGTTGGTGTAATGATTATTGCTGTTGCGCCTGGAGGTGTTACCTCAAATATTTTGACTTCATTTGCGAAAGGTGATGTAGCTTTATCAATTTCTCTAACAGCAATTATAAGTTTATTAAGCGTTTTAACTGTACCATTAATATTAATAACATCATTAGAACTATTAAAATTTGAAGATTTAATAATGGATGTATCTTTATTTAGTATTTCAATGAGCATGTTTTTAATTGTTGTCATACCCACGATTATTGGAATGTTATTTAGAAATTTTTTAAATAATTTTACACAAAAGATTGAGTCGACCGTTAGAAAAATTTCTATAGTATTATTTATAATTGTCTTATTAGGTGCTATTTTAGCTGAGAAAGATAATGTTGTTTCATATTTTGCTGATGCAGGCTTAGTAACTCTTTTGCTGAATGTCACTATGATGATATTAGCATTTTATATAGCTCAAATTTTTGGGAGCGGAAGTTCTCAAAAAAAATGTATTTCTATAGAATGTGGTTTGCAGAATGGAACACTTGCTATTTTTGTTGGTACATCATTATTTGGTGGAGGATCTTTCATAATACCTGCGGCAACATATAGCCTAATAATGTTTATAACTTCTTTGATTTTTGTTTTTTTTATTAAAAAAATAGATTAATTAAGTTTTTAAAAGAAGATTATGAAACTATTTAGGCAGAAAAAATCTAACATTGATAAAAGAGGTCTTTATGCAAACAAAAAAATAAAGGCTAATACTAAAATTATAAACTACGTAGGTAGGATTATTTCTCAAAAAGAAGCTGAAAAAAATCCAAAATTCGATAATAAAAAAGATATTTATCTGTTTGATTTAAATGATAAATATTGTTTGGATGGAGATTATAGCTGGAACACAGCAAGACTAATCAATCATTCTTGTAATCCTAATTGTGAAGTGGAGGGAAAAGGTCTAAAACTTTGGATTAAATCAATTAGAGAAATTGAAAAAGATGAGGAACTTACATACGATTATGGTTTCAGTTATGATCAAGATTATAAACAATTTCCATGTAAATGCGGTTCAAAAAATTGTTGTGGATATATAGTGAGAGAAGGTTCAAGATGGAGAATAAAAAAAAGCAAAGAAACTAATAAACAACTTTAGACAAATATAAACCTTGGGGAGGAGCTGGTGGCGCACACAGAGCTCTTTTTTTTGATCTAAAGACTTTTTCAAATTGATTTAAGCTCCAAATTTTTTTTCCCAATAGTACAAGACATCCTACCATTGACCTTACCTGATTTCTTAAAAAGGATTTAGATTTAAATTTTAAAATAATTTTATTATTTTTTTTATTAATTTTAATTTCTTTTAATTTTCTGATTGGACTTTTTGAATAACAGTTTGAACCTCTAAATGTAGAAAAATCATGTAAGCCAATTAATTTTTTTGCTCCTTTTTTCATTATTTTAACATCAAGTTTTTTTCTTATATGCCATATTTTATTTTTATCAATTGATGGAGGTGCTAATCGATTAAGAATTATGTACTCATAGGTTCGTTCTTTAGCTGAATACCTTGAATGAAAATTAGTATTTTTTTTTTTTAAGTCTAAAATAGATATTAATTTTTTATTAAGAAAATAGTTTAAAGATTTAACAATTTTTTCCTTACTTTTAATTATTTTTTTTGTTTCAAAATGGGCTGATTGTTCTTTTGCATGTACCCCTGAATCTGTTCTTCCAGATCCTACTAAAACAATTTTTTCTCCTAAAACTTTTTTTAAGGTTGATTGTATTAATTTTTGAACCGTTTTACCTTTTTTTTGTATTTGCCACCCAAAATAATCTGTTCCATCATACTCGATTAGCAACTGGTACCTATGCATCGTTTAATATAATTCCCTTTTTAATTTCAGATCCAAGCTTAAATTCTTTTATGTTTTGCACTTTTTTTCCTTCTCTTTGAATTTCTAAAACTTTTATTGAATTTTTTTTACAACCAATTTCGAAATTATCGCTTAAAACTTCACCTGGTATCCCTCTTGCGCTAGATAACTCTGCTTTTAAAATTTTATACCTTTCTCCCTTGAATGAAAACCATGCTCCTGGAAAAGGAAATAAACCATTAATTTTTCCTAAAATTTTTTTTTCATCCTCTTTCCAAGAAATTTTGCCTTCGGATTTGTCAATTTTTTTTGCATAGGTAGCAAAATCATTATTTTGATCTTTAAACTTTGCAGTTTTATTGAATATATCATCTAGACAAAATAATATTTTTTCTGATGCAATACTTGATAATCTTTGAGACAAATCCTCTGCATTTTCATTATCTTTTATTTTTGTTGAATAAATATCGTATATGGGACCTTCGTCTAAATTTTTGTCAATTTTCATAATACTTATTCCAGTTTCATGATCTAAATTCATTAAAGTTCTTTGAATTGGTGCTGCGCCTCTCCATTTAGGAAGAATAGAAGCGTGAACGTTAATAAACCCATTTTTACTTAGACTTAAATATTCCTCAGGAATTATTTGACCATAAGCAACAACAATTGCTAAATCTAAATTTATTTTTTTTAAAAATTCTATTTCTTGTCCATTATTTTTTAAAGACAGTGGTGTTCTAACTTCAAAACCTAAAGTCTCAGAAAAAATATGAATTGGAGATTTGTTTACTTTCTGACCTCGTTTTGATTTTTTTGGAGGTTTTGTATAAACAATTGAAATTGGAAAACCATTTTGATAAAGTGATTTTAGTATTGGCACAGCAAATTCTGAGGTGCCCATAAAAACAATATTTTTGTTCATTTAATTAAACAATTATTCTATCAGCTTTATTTTTTTGCTTGGATAATTTTTTAATTATCATTGTTTTTTTTAATTTAGATAAATAATCTATAAATAATATACCCTCTAAATGATCCATTTCATGTTGAATGCAAGTTGCTAACAATCCTTCAGCTTTTAACAATTTTTTTTCTCCATTATAATTTAGATATTCTACTTCACAAAAGCTTGGTCTATTAATTTCAGCAAATTGATCTGGAACAGAAAGACATCCTTCTTCGTAGGTTGACATCTTTATATCCTTATTTTTTATTAAAGGGTTAACAAAATACATTGGTGAATTTCTATCTTTAGAAATATCCATAACTATAATTCTTTTAGGTACTCCGACTTGGATTGCTGCCAATCCAATGCCATTGGCATTGTACATTGTCTGCAACATATCATCCATAAGTTTTCTTTCCTCATTGCCCACTGATAAAACATCCTTTGATATTTGCCTTAAAATTTTGTTTGGTTCAGTTAGTATTTTTTTAATTGTCATAATTAAATTTTATTATAAATTTTAAACTTTTAAAGGAAGAATTTTCAATAAAATCTTATTTCTAATATTATCCATATTTGTCAAATTCAAAACACTGACGATTAAATTCAAGGTTTCAGTCCCTATATCAGTCAACTCATCTTCACCTATTATTTCTACTAATCTAAGCAAAACCATGCCTGTTTCACCATTTTTTATCAACAATTGAACATCATAAGGTATATCTACGTTTGGTTCATATAAATTTTCGTACTTATTTGAAATATTTACTCCATCAGATTTTAAAGACTCTAATAAAATAAGATCTTTAGTTGAAAATACATATTTCTTATCTTTTTTAATTTTCTTAAGAAGATCATTTGTTTCTTTTTCAACTTTAAAAATATCGTATTTTTGTAAAAAATAATTTAGTAGCTTAGATTGATGAATTATTTTATTATTAAATTTGATCTTATTTGATTTTACATCTTCTGAAATTAAGTTGGCCTCATAAAATGTTGTTAAATCAGATGGAACATTTTCCTTTTCAATTTCAGACAAAATATTTGATAAATTTTCTGTAAAGGCATCGCTTATATCATCTTTTTCAAAAGACTCTTTCAATAAAAAGGATATTTTTAACTTTTCATCTGAATCCATTGTCAAAAGCAATTTTTGATATAAAAGAGCTCTACCTTGAAAAGATGGCATGAGTTTATATGCATTCTTTGCAGTTAATAATTGATCAATATTAAACTGAAATCTTTTATATAATGATAATAATTCATCCTCGTTATAATTATTGTCATTTGTTGCCTTTTCAATTATTCGGATTTTATTTTCATCTTCTAGATCAACTAAACTTACATTTTCTAATAAATTTGATGAAGATAAATATTTCCAAATTATATTTGGTGTATTATCATCTGGTTCATATTTAAAATTTTCACTAGTTCTATGAGACAAATGAAAATCCAATATATTTTTAACTGAAATATCATTTTCTTTTTGGTTTTCGTACCCCATCAAATGATTGAATTTAATTTCAAAAAATTTATCGCTAAAACCTACCTCTTTTTTTAAATCAAATAAAAGTTGTGCTTCCTCATTTTTGTTATCATTTATGAGGCAATAAATTTTAAATTTAGATAAATAATTGTCTTGGTAAATAATATTTACTTCATCAAAAATTGAACACGCCTTTTTTAAATCAGATTTAGATAAGTGCTCATTTATATAATATTTTATCAACTCTGGATTTTCTATTTCATCCTTATTTTTAATTAAAAATTCTCGTATTAAGTTTAAATCATTTTTTTTTTCTAAATATTTATTTTTATATTTAAAAAATTCCTCTTGAGATATATTTTTAGTTGGAGAATAAGAATTAGTTAACAAAGCAACTTCTAAAATTTCATTAGCGTCTTTTGATATATTCTTGTTATTAATTTTATCAAAGAGGTCTTTAATTAATTTACCATTTGAATTTTTCCACATATCGATTGTAAGACCGTTTTCTTCTGGATCAAATAATCCAACTAAAGTAATATTATTGCTTAATAATTTATCATCCTTTATTATTTGATTTTCTTCTTTATTAACTTTTTTTATTTTTATAATATTGTTATTTTCGTCCTCAATAGTCTCATCATCTAAAGTTCCAGATTCATCTTTTTTTTCTTTTTTTTCTAAATTCCAAATGTCAACTGGCTCATTGGAAAATAACTTATGGTTTAATTCTTGAATAAAAATTAGTGAAAAAATAATTAAAATCTTACTTAATGATTTTAAAATTCTCATTTGGAATTACTTCTTGAATTTTTTTAATTGGTTTAGGAAAGTCAATTTTTTCTATCAATAAAACAGCTACAAATAGTAAAATTAAAAATATTATAATTTTTATTATTAATTTTCCTATATTAGTAAAACTGCCAGGTGTTGTTTTTCTTTGAAATTGCATATAACTTTAGATAATTTCAAAATAAGACATATTTGTGTTTTTTCAATAAAGAAACTTATGAATTCAAAAAAAAACATAGTTTTGATTGGTATGATGGGCTCTGGTAAATCTACTATTGGCACAATTTTATCAAAAAAACTTCAAAAAAAAATTATAGATATAGACAAAATGATAGAAACGACTGAAGGTATAAAAATATCAGATATATTTAAAAAAAAAGGAGAAGAATATTTTAGAAAAATCGAGGAAGAAATTTCATTGAAATTTTTAAACTACACTAACAATATCATTGCTTTAGGTGGAGGTGCATTCCTTAATAAAAATGTACAGCAAGTAGTTCAAAAAAATAACATATCTTTTTGGTTAAACTGGAATGCAGACACAATTATTAATAGAATTATTAATAGCAAAAAAAGGCCTCTGGCGTTTAAAACAAAAAGAGGTGATTTAAAAAAAATAATAAGTGAAAGATCAAAAGTTTATCAAGTCGCCCACTATAAAATAAATTGTGAAAATTTTGATAAAGATGAGATAATTAAAAAGATTATAAATATTTATGAAAAAAAATAAAATAATTGTAAAAACAAATTTTAAAAATTACTCAATTTTTATTGGTAGAAATATATTAAGTAAATTTTCATCAATTTTAAAAAAAGAAAAAATTAATTTTGATAAATGTTTAATTGTTGTAGACAAAAATTTACCTAAGAAAAATTTAAAAATATTAAAAAAGAAAATTAAAAGCAAAACTGAAGTTACATATTTCAACCCAAGTGAAAAAAATAAAAATTTTGAAAATGTTGTTAAAATTTTAAATATATTATTTGTGAAAAAATTTAGTAGAAATGATTGTTTGATAGCATTAGGAGGAGGGATAACAGGAGATGTTGTTGGTTTTGCAGCTAGTATTTATAAGAGAGGTTTAAAATTTATAAATATTCCATCAACACTGTTGTCACAAGTAGATTCATCGATAGGAGGTAAAACAGGTGTAAATAATATTTATGGAAAAAACCTTGTAGGATCTTTTTATCAACCTGATTTAGTTATATCTGATGTTAGTTTACTTAAAACACTTCCTTATAGAGAAGTTGTTTGTGGATATGCTGAAATAATAAAACATGCATTAATTAAAAGTAAAAAAAACTTTGTTTATCTAAAAAAAAATTATAAAGAAATTTTAAAATTGAAAAGTCCTTTTATTGAAAAAACAATTCTAGAAAGTTGTAAGATTAAAAAAAATATAATTCAAAAGGATGAAGATGAAAAAAATTTGAGAAAAATTTTAAACTTCGGTCATACTTTTGCTCACGCATTTGAATCTTCATTGGGATATTCAAGAAAATTAAATCATGGTGAAGCAGTAATTATAGGGATGGGGATTGCGACAAAGTTTAGTAATTTAAACAATCAATTACCTGCAAAAGATTTTATGAATATTAATGAACATTTTAATAGTTTAAAATTAAACTTGAAATTTCATAAATTTTTTACAAAAAGAGATATAAAAAAAATATGTAATTTTATGAAAATGGATAAAAAAAATAATTCAAATAAAATTAATTTGATTTTGTTGAGAAAAATTGGTCGCACAACTATAAATAAAAGTTATGAAATAAAAAAAATAGAAATGTTTTTAAAAAGCCTCTTATAATAAATTGATTTGTAAAGAATGAATATAATGTTTTAATTCGTCATCAAGTATTTTATAAATTTTTTTTGTTGCAATAACCCTACTCTCAGATTTAAGTTCTTTTGATAAAATAGATAATTTTAGATGAAATTTATTTTTATCATGGGAAACATGATTTTTATGTAGAAATGTTTTATCTTCAATTTTAATTTCTTCTGTTTCAATATTTTTTAGTATTTTTTTTTTTTACTATTTGTTTTAGTTGGTTTATATCCATAATATATAAATATAATTATAATATTATATCATGAAAAATATTTGTGATTGGAATAATTGTGATAAAGATGGGAAATATAAAGCCCCGGTCGAAAGAGATAATAGTAAAAAATTCAGACTTTTGTGTATAGATCACATTAAAGAATTCAATAAAAATTGGAATTACTTTTCCGGTATGAGTGAAAGTCAAATTTGTGAATTTATTAAGTCTGATATTACATGGCACAAACCCACTCAAAGCTTTAACTCTTCAGATAATTTTTTCAAAGTTCTTTGGAATGATGTTTTAAAAGATGAAATTAACAAAGATAAAAATGATAACAAATTGACACATCTGAAAAACTACAGATTTAATCAAAATGATATAAAAGCATTTAATGTTCTTGGTATTTCGGTGGGTCAAGAATGGGTGAATATACAAAAAAAATTTAAAAAACTTGTCAAAAAATTTCACCCTGATATGAATTCAGGTAATAAAAAATTTGAAGACAAGCTAAAAGTAGTTACTTTGGCTTATACTCAATTAAAAAATACATATAGGAACAAAATTGACACCAAATATTAATTCTAAACCAGATATCAAAATTTCAATAAAACAAACTTTCGGCATCGATAGTGAGATGGAAGTTGAGGCTTTTTCAAAAAAAAGTGAATTAGTTCCAGAAATAGATAAGGACTATATATTTGATAGAGATACTACCTTGGCAATTTTAAGTGGTTTTTCTAGAAACAAAAAAGTTATTGTCCATGGTTACCATGGAACAGGTAAAAGCACTCACATTACCCAGGTAGCTGCCAGGTTAAATTGGCCTTGTGTTAGAATAAACTTAGATTCACATATCAGTAGAATTGATCTAATTGGAAAAGACGCTATCGTAGTAAAAGATGGAAAACAAGTGACAGAATTTAAAGAAGGAATATTGCCTTGGTCATTTCAAAATCCAGTAGCGCTTGTTTTTGATGAATATGATGCTGGAAGAAGTGATGTAATGTTTGTATTACAAAGGATTCTTGAGAGTGACGGATATTTTACTCTGTTAGACAAAAATAAAGTAGTAAAACAAAACAAATATTTTAGACTTTTTGCGACTGCTAATACAATTGGATTAGGTGACACAACTGGTTTATACACTGGCACACAACAAATCAATCAAGCTCAACTTGATAGATGGGAAATAGTTACATCTCTAAATTACTTAAGTCTAGATAAAGAAATGGAAATAATTCTTGCTAAAAATAAACATTTAAATAACTCGAAAGGCAAAGAGAAAGTTTCAAATATGATTAAAGTGGCAGCTTTAACTAGAAAAGGCTTTATAGCCGGAGATATTTCAACGGTAATGAGCCCTCGTACTGTGTTAAATTGGGTAAGTAATTCAGATATTTTTAAAGACACAGGTTATTCTTTTAGAGTTACATTTTTGAATAAATGTGACGAAGTGGAAAAAAATACCATTGCTGAATATTATCAAAGATGTTTTGGGGAAGAATTGCCAGAGTCTTTAGTTAATATTCAGATATAAATGAAAAAAGAAGACACAATCAAAGAACAATTTAAACAAGCATTAATCTCAACAGCAAAAGTAATTTCTGATGATTATAAAATAAACTTGAAGGAAAATAAAAATTTTAGTTCCCAAAATTTTAATTTCTTTGAGCTAGATAATTTAAATACCAAGCAAGATTTTATAAAATACAGAGCAGAAACCGACTCTGCGGCATTAAAAAGGAAATTTTCTAATGAGAAAATTTATAAAAAGAACGTTCCATCTAACCCGAAGTGTATAGCTCTTTATGATATTTCAGAAAGAATAAGATATGAATTATTAGGTTCAAAAATGCTCAAAGGAATATCAAAAAATTTTAATAATAATTATAATCATAAAATAAGTATGAAAAGAAAAGACCAGCTGAAAAGTAAGGAAGATGTTAATATAGCAGAAGCATTTGAATTATATATGTTAAAGAATTTTTTTAATTTAAAACTTAATGATTTATCAAATAAAATATTAAAATTTTGGGAAAAAGATTTAAATTTCTCCCTCGAAGAACACTTTAACTACTTAAAAGATAATATTGAAAATCAGGAAGAATATAATTCTAAATTTTCAGAAATACTTCAAAAAATGGATATTTTTGAAAATGATGATTATGAGGAGAAAGAAAATCATGAAAATAATAGTGAACAAAATGATAATTCTGGAAATAATGAGGAAAATCAAGACAGCCAGGAAAATAATAAGGAAGATCAAGATCAAAACGGACTAGATGCAGAGTCAGATATGAATGATTTTAGGATTGATGAACAATTATTTGACACAAAATCTAGTGAGCAAAGTTCAGAACAGGTTATTCAAAAAAAAAAATATAAGCAAAAGTGAGAAAGATTATCACATCTATACTAATAAATTTGATGAAATAGCAAAAGCAGAAACTCTCGAAACTTCTCAAGAAATATTAAAACTAAGAAAGAATTTAGATCAACAATTAATAAGCTTTCAAGATTTAATAACCAAGTTAGCAAATAAACTTCAACGTCAGTTGTTAGCCAAACAAAATAGATCGTGGGAATTTGATTTAGAAGAAGGTTTATTAGATAGTTCAAAACTTACTAGGATTGTAATGGATCCTTTTAATTCTTTATCATTTAAAAAAGAAAAAGATTTTGAGTTTAAAGATACAATTGTAACTCTTCTTATTGATAACTCTGGATCAATGAGAGGTAGACCTATTACTATTGCAGCTATCTGTGCAGATATATTATCTAGAACTTTAGAAAGATGCTCCGTAAAAGTGGAAATCTTAGGATTTACAACAAAAAATTGGAAAGGTGGCCAAAGTAGGGAGGAATGGAATTCTAAAGGTAAAATTAAAAACCCAGGAAGATTAAATGATTTAAGACATATAATTTATAAATCAGCAGATGTACACTGGAGACAATCAAAAAATAATATTGGTTTAATGTTAAAAGAAGGTTTACTAAAAGAGAATATTGATGGAGAAGCAATTTCTTGGGCTTTTTCTAGATTAAGAAAAAGAAAAGAGGAAAGAAAAGTATTAATGGTTATCTCTGATGGAGCACCAGTAGATGACTCCACATTATCAGTTAATTCAGGAGACTTTTTAGAGAAACATTTAAAAAAAATTGTAAATTTTATTGAAAATAAGAGTGAAGTTGAGATTCTAGCAATTGGTATTGGCCACGACGTTTCAAGATATTATAAAAAAGCTATAAAAATTACTGATGTTCAAGAACTTGGTGATGTAATGATAGAGCAACTAAGTGGTTTATTTGACAATAAAAAAAAGTATCACTAGACACTTTTAAGATCACTATTTTTCCATAAAATATTTACTTCAGCACCTCTCCTAGTTTCTGAGTTTCTAAAGTTAATTTTTGCAAAATTTTTTTCTAAAAGAGTTTTGCCAATAAATATCCCTAATCCTAAACCACTTTTATTATTTTTTTTATTTAAGACTGAACTAATATATGGTTCACCTATTTTAGCTAGTACATCTTTAGGAAAACCAGGTCCATCATCTTCAATAATAATTTCTGAGGTTTCTGAATTACTCTTTAGTGTAATAAATACTTTCTGGGAAGAAAATTTATTAGCATTTCCAATAAAGTTTCTCATACCATAAACCAGTTCTATTGATTTATGAATTTTAAAACTGTTAAAATCTTGATTATTGTTTACAATAAATTCTTTTTTTGAAATTTCTTCAAATGATTTAACTATCTCATTTATATAATCTTTTAAACTTAAATCTCTATCAATAAAAGAATCTTCAATATCTGGGTTTAAACTTAACTTTTTTAAAATATCATGGCATCTATTTACCTGGCTTAATAAAAGATCTATATCTTTTTTTAAATCTTTATCATTTTTAAAATTTTCCTTTAATTCATTTGAAATTATCTTAATTGTTGATAATGGTGTTCCAAGTGAATGCGCGGCTGCTGCGGCTTGTCCTCCTAGGGATACTAATTCATGTTCCTTAGCAATTACTTCTTGTATTTTATCTAAGGCTTCCTTTCTTAGACGAGATTCTTTACCAAAAATTAGGGCAAAATAATTTAAGAAAATTAAAGCTATACATAAAGCAATTGGAAATGAATAATAATAATGTTTATTAAAAATATATGTATTTAAAGGTGATGGTAATTCTTTATGAAAAAAAGTTAAGACAACTATTGATGTAAAAGTCAATGTAATTAAAAAATAATTAGACTTGGAACTAAGACTTGAAGAAGCAAAAACACTAGGAATTATTAAAAATATAGAAAATGGATTTATTGTTCCCCCTGTCAGGTAAAGCAGAAAGCTTAATTGGAGAATATCTAAAATAAGAAACTTTAAAGCAGTTTCGTCAGAAACTTGGGTACTTGTATTTTTATAAATTAAATAAAAATTAGTTAAAATTCCTACAAAAACAATGATATTTGCTAAAATAAAATCGAAATCAAAATCAAAATAAAACTTTACAATGTTTATCGTTAAAAACTGTCCTATTATAGCAATCCATCTTAGGTTTATATATGTAGACTTATTTAATGAATAACTTTTATTACTCTTAAAAATTTCCATGATAGATTAAATATCAAGGTTTGACACATTTATAGCATTTTCAACAATAAAATCTTTTCTAGATGCAACATCGCTTCCCATTAAAGTTTGGATTAAATCATGGTCTTTTTTATTATTTTTTGAATATTCTACTTTAAGTAAATTTCTTGTATCTGGATTTAGTGTTGTGCTCCATAATTCTTCGGGATTCATTTCACCTAATCCTTTAAATCTTTGAATATTAAGATTAGACTTCTCTAATTGAAAAGATTTTTCAAATTCCTTTGATGTTTTTTTTAACTTACTTAAATTTTTTGAATTTTTAATTATGTACTTTTCTAGTTCTTTCTCATCTTTGATATAAATGCTCTTTGAACCCTTATTAATTTTATATAAAGGTGGTTGAGCTAAATAAATATGTCCACTTTCAATTAGCTTATTGAAAGGCTTGTTATTAAAAAAAGTCAGTAACAATGCTCTTATGTGAGATCCATCTACGTCAGCATCTGTCATAATTATAATTTTTCCATATCTAAGATCTTCTAAATCCAATTCCTCATTTTTAGGGTCTAATCCTAGTGCATTTATTAAAGTTACAATTTCATTAGATGATATCATTTTAGATAAAGCCTTAGTTCTTGCATCATTACCATTTCCATTTTTCTTTAGACCATTATTATCAGTGTATGTATTTAAAATTTTTCCACGTAAAGGAAGAACAGCTTGGTACTCCCTATTTCTTCCTTGCTTAGCAGATCCACCGGCAGAGTCACCCTCTACAATAAATAACTCTGTTCCATCTTGTTTGGGGTTTTGACAATCTGCAAGTTTTCCCGGTAAACCTGTTAACTCCAATGCTCCCTTTCGTCTTACACTCTCTCTTGCTTTTCTCGCCACATCTCTTGCTACTGCTGCCTGGATAATTTTTAAAAGAATAATTTTAGTAATTGCAGGATTTTGATCAAACCAGATAGATAGTTTTTCGCTTATTATTGTTTCTACAATGTTTCTTACTTCAGATGAAACTAATTTATCTTTTGTTTGTGAAGAAAATTTTGGATCTGGAACTTTGATTGACAAGACACATGTTAGGCCTTCTTTGATATCATCGCCAGAGATAGAAACACGATTTTTTTTTAACATGTTGTGTTCAGTTGCATATTTATTAATTACTCTTGTTAAGGCGCTTCTAAAACCGAGAATATGAGTACCACCATCTTTTTGATAAATATTATTTGTATATGGGTATACATCTTCGGAATAAGTTAAATTCCATTTAAATGAGCATTCAATTTCTGTATTACTTTTTTTACCCTCAATAAATATAGGCTTTTTAAATAAGTCATTTCCATTTTTATTTTTTATCTTCTCTCTTTTTTCATCTAAATATTCTACAAATTCAATTATTCCACCATCAAATTTAAATTCTACGGTCTTTGGTTTTTTTTGAGTTAAATCATTTACTATAATTTTTACTCCTTTATTTAAAAAAGCAAGTTCTCTCATTCTTTTTTGAATTGTATTAAGGTTAAATTTGGTTAATGAAAAAATTTCCTTTGAGGGTGTAAAAGTTATTTCGGTTCCTGTATTTTTTGAATTACTTACTGCCTTTAAAGGTTTTTTTGCTTTACCATTATAAAACTCTATAAAATATTTTTTACCATCTCTTTCTATTGTAAGATCAAGTTTTTCTGAAAGTGCATTAACTACAGAAACTCCCACTCCATGTAAACCTCCAGATACTTTGTAAGAATCATGATCAAATTTTCCTCCAGCATGTAATTGGGTCATTATAACTTCAGCTGCAGACTTTTTTTCATCTTTATGAATATCAACAGGAATTCCTCGTCCGTCATCTCTAACAGTAACAGATCCATTTGAATTTATATCCACCTGTATTTTTTTACAATATCCAGCTAAAGCTTCGTCAATGGAATTATCTACAACTTCATAAACCATGTGATGTAAACCAGTTCCATCATCAGTATCGCCTATATACATACCAGGTCTTTTTCTCACAGCTTCAAGACCTTTTAAAACTTTTATAGATTCGGCTTTATAATTAGATTTATTTTCCATTTGAATGATTTATTATTATATCACTATTTATATTAAGTTACACTATTTTCAATTATTATAAAAAATAAAATGAGAAAAAAAATATTGGTTATCATAGCTCATAGGGGTATTGGGGATTTAATTTATCATTTACCTCTACTAAGGTCCCTAAAGGAAAGTTCTAACACACAAATTACATTATTATCGAACAAAGTTAATAGAGCAGTTCAGGTTTATGAAAATGAAAATTTCTATGACGAAATTATTGAGTTTGATAATTCAAGAATGTCATTTCCAAAGAATATTTATTCAATTTTATATTTTAAAAATCTTATTAACAAAATCAGTCCTGAAGAAATTATTTTAACATCTAATAGCAAAAGGTTAACAATTCCAGTTTTTTTATCTAGGGCAAAAAAAAAGACTATTTTTGGATCAAGATTTTTATCAACTTTTAACAGCAGTAAAATTAAAAGTATGACAAGCTCAGAAAAAATAATTTATTTTTCAGAGTCTTTATCACTTCCTAAATTTAAATTAAATTTTAATCTTAAAATAAATGAAAACGTTGAGGAAGTTAAAAATAAAGTTTTTATAAGTGTTGACTCTCATCATAATCAAAATGATTGGAATCTAAAAAACTATATTAAATTAATTGAAAAATTAATTTTAAAAGAATTTTATGTTTATTTAAATTTTCGAGAAGATAAGGATATTAAAAATTTATTGCCATCGAATTTTTATAACTCAGAAAAAATTAATTTTACTTTTAAAAATAATATAAGTGAATTAATTAAAATTATCTCTAATTGTAAATATGTAGTAGGAAATGAGTCTGGTCCAGTGTGTATTGGGGCATCGTTAAATAAAAAAGTCTTTTCAATTTATCTTCCAATTCATACAAAACCCGAAAGCAAAGTAATTAATAAAAATACCAAATACTATAAAGTAGGTGAATTCGATGATGACTTTATTATTGAAGAAATTTTAAGAAATGTTGAACAAGATCTATAAATTTGGCGGAGAGAGTGGGATTCGAACCCACGATACCCGAAAGTATACACGCTCTCCAAGCGTGCGCTTTAAACCGCTCAGCCATCTCTCCATTATTTTTTGTATTCTAAACATATCAATAATATAATTATAATAAAAAATCTTAAAATGAAAAAAAGAGTAACTATAATAATTGTATCATTTAAAAGTGAAAAAATTATAAGTAATTCAATCAAAAGCTTTGGTAAAAAAAATAAAATTATAGTTGTTGAAAATTCTGAAAATTTTTTAATGAAAAAAAATTTAGAAAAAAAATTTAAAAATGTTCAAGTAATTTTAAATAAGAATAATGGATTTGGTCAAGCTGCAAACCTGGGAGTAAAAAAATCTAAAACAAAATATGTAATGTTTTGCTCTCCAGATATTTCTTTTATTTCTGATCCAACAGAAAAATTTTTAAAATATAAAAAAAAATTAAGTAAATTTGGAGCATTTATACCAGTTGATAAAAAAAATAAAATTAATGATATAATGGAAATAAAAAAACCAATTGCATCACCTGTCATTTTTATAAGTAAAAAAAATTTTAATAGAATAAAGGGTTTTGATGAAAATTTTTTTTTATATTATGAAGATGTTGATATTTTAAATAGAATTATCAAAAAAAAGCTTAAAGTATATAAAGTACCAATATTCTTTAAACACAAATATGGTTCACACAATAAACTTTATAATTTCGAAGTAGAAATTAATAGAAACTGGCATTATATGTGGTCAAAGTTTTATTTTATAAAAAAAAATTTTAACTATTACAAAGCATTAGGAGATACTTTTCCAACCTTTATAAGATCCTTTATAAAATTGTGTTTTTTTTATAGTATTAATACAAATAAGTTCTTGATTTATAAATCAAGATTCTTAGGATTGATAAATTCATATTTAAATAATAAATCTTGGTATAGGCCAAAAATTAATAAATGAAAAAAATTCTTGTTACTGGTGGGTCTGGTTTTATTGGAACAAATTTTATAAATTTTTTAAATAAAAAAAGTTTTGATGTACTCAATATAGATAAAATTTCTAAAGTATCTACACCTGAAAAATTTAAAAAAAAATCTAAAAATTATAAATTTCATAAAATAAATATGTTACACAAAAAAAAAATAGAAAAAATTTTATTTAAATTTAGACCTGATCTTATAATTAATTTTGCTGCAGAAAGCCATGTTGACAGATCCATAGATAACCCTGATGAATTTTTAATAAATAATTTTAGTTCTGCAACAAATTTGTTTAGTATTTTTAGAAAATTTTCAAAATTAAGAAAAAAATCTAAATTAATACACATATCAACAGATGAGGTATTTGGTTCAAATAATTCTAAACCTTCGAAGGAAAATTCTTTGTATAAACCATCATCACCCTACTCCTCATCAAAAGCTTCTGCTGATTTAGTCGCATTTTCTTTTAATAAAACTTACAAAACTAATATTCAAATTGTAAATTTATGTAACTGTTATGGATCATACCAATTTTTAGAAAAATTTATTCCTACTTGTATATTTAGCCTTATTAAAAATAAACCTTTGCCTTTATACGGAAAGGGTAAAAATGTTAGAGAATGGATGCATGTTAATGATGCTTGCAGAGCAATATTCAAAATAGCTTTAAGTAAAGACAAAAACTTTCGTTATAATATCGGTTCAAATCTAAGATATAATAATATCAATATAGCAAAAAAAATATTTCAAATACTTAAAAAGCAAAATCTTACAAAACTTAATAAAAAAAACTATTTTAGGTTTGTTAAAGACCGACCGGGACATGATTTAAGATATGCTCTTAATTCCTCATTATTTAAAAAAACATTTAAATTTAAAATTTATTATAAATTAGATGATGGCCTTCAAAGTACCATAAATTGGTACTTAAATAACAAGAAATGGACAAACTATATTCTTAAAAAATTTACAGGAAAAAGATTAGGTTTAAATGGTTAAAAAAGCGATAATACTTTGTGGAGGAACGGGTTCAAGAATGTTTCCTTCTACCCTTGCAACAAATAAACATTTAATGCCAGTATACGATAAACCAATGTTTTTTTACCCACTTTCGGTATTGATGCTTTCGGGTATAAAAAACTTTTTGTTAATAATCAATCCTGGACAAAAAAAAAAGTACGTAGAATTACTCAATCCATATGCTGACATTGGTATAAATATAGAATTTGTAGAACAAAAAAAACCTGGTGGCATCCCAGAAGCATTTATTTTAGGTGAAAAATTTATAGGAAATGACTCAGTAGCTTTGATTTTAGGTGACAACTTTTTTTATGGAAGTATGCTAACACCATTAATTAAACAATCCTTTCAAACAAAGAAAGGAACAAATATTTATTTATATCCTAGCAAAAATACATCTGCATATGGAGTTGTTGAGCTAAATCAAAGAGGTAAAATAAAAAGAATAGTAGAAAAACCTAAATTTACAAAATCCAATTTAATTATCACCGGACTATACGTATTTGATAAAAATGTTTCTTCATATGCAAAAAAGCTTAAACCCTCAAAGAGAAATGAATTAGAAATAGTAGATTTGATAAACATCTACAAAAAAAAAAATAATTTAAAATTAATTAAATTAGGAAGAGGAACTGCATGGCTAGATGTTGGTAGTTATGATGATTTTTTAAGTGCTTCGAATTATGTAAAAAATATAGAAGATAGACAAAGTTACAAAATAGGTTGTTTAGAAGAAATTGCTTTTAATAATAAATGGATTACTAAAAAAAATATTCTTAATAGAATTGCAAAATACAAAAATTCTAAATATTCAGAGTACTTAAAAGATATTATTAAAAACTAAAATTAATGTTTCCTAAAAAAATTAAATTGAAAAAATTTATAGATAAACGAGGTTCTCTTACAGAATTAATATCAAGATCTATTAAAAAAAAATTTATTTATAGTATTTTGTCTACGTCAAAAAAGAATGTGATAAGAGGAATGCATTATGACTCTGATTTAAAGGAAGAAAAATTAGTTTATATTGTTGAAGGAAAAATATTAGATGTTTGTATTAATTTAATTAAAGGAAAAAACTTTAAAAAAAAATTTTATAAAAATCTTAAACAAGGAGATGCAATTTTTATACCTAGAGGTTACGCACATGGGTATAGATGTTATGGTAAGAAAAACACTTTAATTTATTTTTTAAATAAAAAATATAATAAAAAAAAAAGTAAAGGAATAATTTGGAATGACAAGAATCTTAAAATAAAATGGAAAATTAGTAAGCCAATTATTTCAAAAAGAGATCTTGGACTACCGGGATTTAATAAATGACAAAAATTGAATTTTTAGACTTAGGAAAACAACCAATAACTAACAATTTTTTAGATACTCAAAATCCAAAAAATGAGTTTTTTTATGATTTAAAAGTTGTATTTGATCAAGAAAGTAAACTTGTTTCCCTTAAAAATTTTGTTCCACCAGAAAAAATGTTTAATGAAAAGTATGCACATAGGGCATCTATGTCAAAAACAATGCAATTGGCATACAAAAATTTATCCGTAAATTTAAAGAAAAATTTTAAAAGTGACTCTGTGCTGGAAATAGGAAGTAACGATGGTGTTTTTCTTAAAAATTTTAATGTTCAAAAAGTAGTTGGTGTTGAACCGTGTAAGAATCTTGCTGAAATAACAAATGCTTTAAATATTAAAACTTATGACAAATTTTGGAATTTAAAGCTATCAAAAGAGATTTTAAAAGATCATGGAAAATTTGATTTAATTTATTCTGCAAATACCATTAGTCATATACATGATTTGAAAGAAACAATTTCAGCAATAGAAAATATTTTAGATAAAAATGGTATATTTATTATTGAAGATCCCTCATTATTAGAGGTGTTAAAAAAAAATTCTTATGATCAATTTTATGATGAACATGCTTATGTTTTTTCAGCAATATCAATAAGTAATTTATTAAAATCTACTAATATGGAAATTTTCGATATTGAAAAATTAGCAACCCATGGTGGTTCAAATAGATATTACATAAAAAAAATAGGCGGAAATCAACCTACAAAAGAAAGTGTTATAAAAATTTTAAATGAAGAAAAAGAATTTGGCGTTGATAATCTTGAGTCATATAAAAAATTTTCCTCAAATGTAAAAAAATCAAAAGAGGATCTTTTTAAAATATTTGAGAAAATAAAAAAAAATAAAAATAAAGTGATAGGATATGGGGCTACTTATAAGTCATCTACTGTTTTAAATTATTGTGGTTTAAATACAGATTTTATTGAATTTTTTATAGACACTACAGAAAATAAACAGGGAAAATTTACTCCTGGAACACATATTCCAATTAAAAAACCTACTCAAGATACTATGAAAAATATAGATTATGCTTATTTAGGTGCATGGAATTTTAAGAATGAAATTTTCGAAAAGGAAAAGGAATTTATCAGCAAAGGTGGAAAATTTATAACACATGTACCTAAACCAATGATTATATGAACACAAAATATAAAAAAATTTTAAATATAAGAAAAGAATTATACATAAAGCAAAAGCCATTATATTCTGATAAAGAAATCATAAATTGGTATTTTAAAATCGTTAAAACTTCAAAAGTTAAAGTTAAAAAAATTAATTTGAAAGATTGCCAAGGTTGGGAATTTTCCAAAAACTTAATTAAACATAAATCAAATAAGTTTTTTAAAGTTGAAGGAATAAGGGTCATAAAATCATTTAAAAGAGAAATTGAAAATGGTTGGGATCAACCTATATTAACAGAACCTAGTTATAAAGGTGGTATACTAGGTTTAATGAGAAAAAATATTAACGGATTTCCTCATTATTTAGTGAATGCAAAATTTGAACCTGGAAATTATAAATTAATTCAATTAAGCCCAACTTTACAAGCAACTTTTAGTAACATCTCGAGAGCTCACAAAGGTAATTCTCCAAAATTTCTAAAATATTTTACTAATCCTAAAAAAAATAAATGTGAAATAATATTTAAGCAATGGTTTTCAGAGGAAGGTGGTAGATTAAATCAAAAAAGAAACTATGGCATTTTAATAAATAATTTATCTAAAGAAAATATTATTTTAGATGATGATTTTAGATGGCTTACTTTAAAACAAATTAAGTCATTAATACTTAAAAACGCTATTGTAAATCCTCACCTAAGAGGATTAGTATCATTTATATAATATTATGGCTCATAATTTTGGATTTTGGTCCTTAAGCAACCATTTTAAAAATAAGGTAATACCAAGTATTAAATCAAATAAAAAAATTAAACCATATGTAGTTTATTCAAGAAAAAATAAACTGCCTAGAGAAAAATACTTAAAATCGACATTAATAACAAAAAATAAAAAAGACTTATTAGAAAATGTAAAAATAAATTATATTTATATTTCATCAATTACCAAAAATCATTTTAATAATTGTAAAGATGCACTTTATCATAATAAAAATGTAATTTGTGAAAAACCAATATGTAATAATTCAACAGAATTGAAAAAACTTTTTTTAATTGCAAAAAGAAAAAAGCTAAAAATTTTTGAATTTTATCACTATATTCACCATCCATTATTTAAAAAGTTAAAACAAATATTAAAAAAAAATATTATTGGTGAAATAAAATATATTGAAAGTAATTTTACCATACCTTTAAAAGATAAAAAGAATTTTCGTTTTAAAAAAAAACTTGGTGGTGGATCTTTAATGGATGTTGGAGTTTATCCAATATCACTACCTTACTTTCTATTTAAAAAACCAAAAGTAGTTGTTATTAAAAAAAAAATGAATTTTTTGAAAAAAAATCAAATAGATTTGTCCGGCTCTTTATTACTTAATATAAATAAAAAAATACTAGGAAGTTTTAACTGGGGTTTTGATCTTCCCTACCAAAATAATCTTATGATTTTAGGGAATAAAGGTCAAATTACTATTGATTTTATTTTTTCTAAAAAAATTATACAAAATGGTGAAATTAAAATATTTTTAAAAACATCAAATAAAAAATTAAAAGTTAAAAAATTTAATCAAATTAACGCTACATTTAATTTTTTCTTGAGTAAAAAAAAATATAAAATATTAAACAAAAATAGCTTGGATATTTTAAAATTGTTAGACAAGATTCAAAAAAATTAAATTTCTTTATTAATTTTCAGAACTCCAATGAATGCTTCTTGTGGTATTTCAACTTTACCGAACTGTTTTGATCTTGCTTTACCTTTTTTTTGTTTATCTAAAAGTTTTCTTTTTCTGTCTCTTGCGCCACCGCCATGAATTTTCGTTAAAACATCTTTTTTAAATCCCTTAATAGTTTCTCTAGCAATAATTTTTCCACCAATTGCAGCTTGGATTGGTATCATAAAGTTATGTCTAGGTATTAAATCTTTTAATTTTTCACAAACCTCTCTTCCTATAGATTGTGCAAAGCTTTTGTGAACCATCATTGCTAAAGCATCGACTGTCTCGCCATTAACCAAGATACCGAGCTTTACTAAATCACCCTCTCTATGATTGGAAATTTCATAGTCGAAACTAGCATAGCCACTCGTCATCGACTTCAATCTATCATTAAAATCAAAAACTACCTCATTAAGGGGAATATCATAGTTTAAAACTGCACGATTACCTGAATAACTCAGATTTGTTTGGACACCTCTTTTATCCTGACATAATTTAATTATTGAACCTAAATATTCATCAGGAGTTATAATCGTTGCTTTGATCCATGGTTCTTCAATATATTTTATTTTTGTAGGATCTGGTAAGTTTGAAGGGTTCTGAAGATCTTTTATAACACCATCATTCATATGAATTTTATAAACAACACCCGGGGTTGTTGTTAAAAGATTAATATCAAACTCCCTCTCAAGTCTCTCAGTTATAATTTCAAGATGAAGAAGTCCTAAGAATCCACATCTAAAACCTAAGCCTAGTGCAGATGAAGATTCTGCTTCATAAGAAAAACTAGAGTCGTTTAGCTGAAGTTTTGCTAAACCATCTTTTAGTTTTTGATATTCTGAGCTATCAACTGGGAACAATCCACAAAATACTACGGGTTTACTTGGTTTAAATCCTGGCAAAGCTTCTTTGAGAGGATTTGAGGCATCACAAATAGTATCTCCTACTTTTGTATCTGATAAAACTTTTATTCCAGTAGTAATGAACCCAATTTCTCCAGCATTTAAATCATTTATGTCTTTTGGTTTTGGAGTGAATATACCAACTTTTTCTACAAAATACTCTTGATTCGAAGACATCATTTTTATTTTCATATTTTTTGAAATTTTACCATCAATAACCCTAACTAATATAACAACTCCAAGATAGGTATCGTACCAACTATCTACCAAAAGACATTTTAATTTATCGTTTTTGTTTCCAGCAGGAGGTGGAAGGGTCTCTATAATTTGTTCTAAAATATCCTCTATTCCTTCTCCTGTTTTTCCAGAGCAAGGAACAGTATTTTTAGTATCAATTCCTATTACGTCTTCTATTTGCTTATTCGTCCTGTCTATGTCTGATGCGGGTAAATCAATTTTATTTAGTACTGGTATTATTTCATGGTTAGTATCAAGGGCTTGATAAACGTTTGCTAATGTTTGTGCCTCTACTCCTTGTGTACTATCCACTATTAAAATTGAACCTTCGCACGCATACAATGACCTACTAACCTCGTAGCTAAAGTCTACATGCCCCGGAGTATCAATAATATTTAAAATATATTTTTTTCCATTTTTTGAAGTGTAGTTCAATTTTACTGTCTGAGCTTTAATTGTAATACCTCTTTCTCTTTCAATATCCATTGAATCAAGAACTTGTGCCTTCATTTCTCTATCTGTAAGACCGCCACATTTATGAATTATTCTATCTGCAATAGTTGATTTACCATGATCTATATGAGCAATAATCGCAAAATTTCTTATATTTTCTATTGTATTAGACATTTCTAAGATCTAATTTTTGCACCAGGGATATTTTCAACAGCTTTGATGATCATATTATTAATTTTTTCTAAATCATCATCATTTAAAGCTTTATCATAAGACTGTATTGTAACATTTAAAGCTATAGATTTTTTATCTGAAGGTATATTTTCACCCTCATAAACATCAAAAACTTTTACTGCTTTAATCAAATCTTTATCAATTGAGGAGATAATTTTTACCAAATTTTCAACTTTAAACTTTTTATCAATTATAAATGCAAAGTCCCTTTCTGATTTTTGAAAATCTGAATATTTATAATTTGTTTTTTGATCCTTAATTTTTTTATTTGTATTTTTAATAGAATCTAAAAAAATTTCAAAACAAACTAATGACTCGGTTTTTATTTCTAGCTTTTTTATTATATTTGGATGAACTTCTCCAAAGTAAGCTACTGGTTTTGTTTCATTCTTGCTTAGGTATATGCGGCCAGATTTTCCTGGATGGTAATAAGTTGGACTTTTATCAATTACAACCATTTTATCTCTATGAAATCCTAACTCTACGAGAGTTTGAATAACATCTTTTTTTGCATCAAATAAGTCAATATTTCTATCTTTTTCATTCCAACTTAATCTATTATTTTTTCCAGCCTTTAAAGCTCCTAAAACTATTAATTGTTCCCCTGGTTTATTTCCAGTAAATATAGGACCTATTTCAAAAAGAGATATGTCTTTAAATCCTCTATCTAAATTTTTTTTTAAGTAAAATATTAGGTTTGAGAAAATTGAATTTCTAAGTACGTTTAAATCTGAGCTTATTGGATTAATAATTTCTAAATTTTTTTTTTCCTCTTTAAAAAAGTCATTAATTTTAGAATCTGTAAATGACCATGTTATACTTTCTAAATAACCTTTGGAAGCTACTGATCGCTGAATAAAATGAAATAACTTTTGTTGATTATTTAAAGTAGGCTTGACTCTATTTTTCTCTGGGTCAATTATTTTTATATTTTTATAACCTTTTACTCTTACTAATTCTTCTACAATATCAATTGGTTGCGATATATCTGGTCTCCATGATGGAATTTGTAAATTAAGTATATTTTTTTTTTTCTTTATTTCAAAACCTAAGCTAGTTAAAATTTTAAAAATTTCTTTATCTTTTATTTTAAAACCAGTGATTTTTTCAAATAATGGTATTTGAAAATTAATATATTTTTTTTTGTTTTTTTCGATGCTTTGGATATCAAATTTAGATACTTCACCACCACAAATTTCAATAATTAATTTTGCTGCTTTTTGTAATCCCATTTTAATCGATTCAGGATCAATTCCTCTTTCAAATCTAAATTTAGCATCTGTATCTATATTTAATTTTTTTGAAGTCTTCCTTATAGATCTAGGCGTAAAATATGCAGATTCTAGCAAAATATTTTTGGTATTTATTTCAGTTCCAGAACGAACTCCCCCTATAATTCCTCCTAAACCTAATACACCTGACTTATCAGTAATAACACACATTTGATCATCTGTTGTATACTTTTTATTATCAAGTGCTTCAAAGGTTTCCCCTTTTTTTGAATTTCTTACAATGATTTCTTTATCTATTTTGTCTGCATCATAAGCGTGCAAAGGTCTATTTAAATCAAACATTACATAGTTAGTTATATCAACAATTGCTGAAATTGGCTTTTGACCTAGAGATACGATTTTATCCTTTAGCCACTTTGGGCTTTCTTTGTTTGTTACACCTTTAATCAGACAACTACCAAATTTTGTACATCCTTGATTTTTATCTTTTATTATTTTCACTCTTATTTTTTGAGAACCACTTTGTTTCAATTTAGGCGGTGAGAACATTTTTAATTTTCCAGATCCAGACGCGGCAAGATCTCTTGCAATACCTATAATACCTAAACAATCAGGTCTGTTAGGTGTTATTGATAAATCTATCACTTTTGGATTATTATTTTTAAAGTATTTTTCTCCAATCTTTTTTGAGTAATTTTTCTGATTAAGTTCAATAATTCCTTCACTTTCATTTGATAAATTAAGCTCAGACTCTGAACAAAGCATTCCATATGATGTGACTCCTCTTATTTTGCTAATTGACAGCTTCATTTTGTTTTTTGGGATTGTTGCGCCAGGACTTGCGTATACTGTTAATAATCCATTTTTTGCATTTGGTGCTCCACACACAACCTTAATCTTATTTTCTTTTCCAATATCAACATCGCATATTTTCAACCTATCAGCATTAGGATGATTTTCGGTACTAATAATTTTTGCTATTAAAAAATCATCAGTGTTAGAGTTAACACTTTCATATTTTTCAACTTCTAAACCAATATCTGTAAGTTTTTCAATAATTTGGGATTCTTTGTATTTAGTATCTAAATGTTCTTTAAGCCAATCAAATGTAAATTTCATCTACTTAATCCTCTATAACTTGAAGGGACATCTAATGGATCAAAGCCAAAGTGTGTTAACCATCTATAATCAGTCTCGAAAAAAGCTCTCAAGTCGTTAATACCATACTTCAGCATTGCTAATCTATCTATACCTATTCCAAATGCGTATCCTTGGTATTTGTTTGGATCTACTTTTACATTTTTAAGTACATTCGGATGGACCATTCCGCAACCTAATATTTCTAACCATTTATCTCCTTGTCCAATAACTATTTTGCCGTCTACTATTTCATATCCAATATCAACTTCTGCTGAGGGCTCAGTAAAAGGAAAATGACTTGGTCTAAATCTCATTTTAATTTTTTTAACTTCAAAAAATTCCTTAATAAAATAATTTAGACAACCTTTTAAATGTCCCATATTAATATTTTTATCTATATGTAGTCCCTCAACTTGATGGAACATTGGTGCATGAGTTTGGTCACTGTCAGATCTATAAGTTCTTCCTGGAGCAATTATTTTAAATGGAGGCTTTCCATTTAACATTGTTCTAACCTGAACAGGCGAAGTATGTGTTCTCAATAAAAATTCTTTATTATTATCTAAATAAAATGTGTCATGCATATCTCTTGCCGGGTGATTGTCAGGAGTATTTAATGCAGTAAAATTGTTATATTCATTTTCAACGTCCGGACCTTCCTCAACACTAAAACCTATTTCAGAAAAAATTGAAGATATCTCGTCTATAACTTGTGATACAGGATGTATCTTGCCATTATTAAATCCTCTTTCTGGTAAAGTTACATCAACTTTTTCATTTTCAAGTTTTGAATTTATTTCATCAATTTCAATTAATTTAATTTTATTACTAATCTTATCTGTTAGTTCATCCTTTATAGTATTTAGTTCTGAAGAAATCTTCTTTCTATCCTCTGCTGAAATAGATCCTAGCTTTTTAAATTCTAATGCAATAATTCCATTTTTTCCAAATAGTTCTGATTTAATTTTATTGATTTTTTCTAAAGATAACTTTTCATCTAGTTTCTTGATATAATCACTCTTTATTTTTTTAATATCAGACATTCTTGTAGATTATTTGTTAACTTCAGAAAAACAATAGCGAAGATTAATTTAAAGCAGATTGTGCTTTTTTAACTATAGTTTTAAATGCTTCTGGATTATCGTATGCTATTTCTGCTAGAATTTTTCTATCAATTTTTATTCCAGATTTATTTAAACCGTTAATGAATTTTGAATAAGTGAGACCCTCAGATCTGACGCCCGCATTAATTCTCTGAATCCAGAGTGATTTAAAATCTCTTTTTTTATTTCTTCTATCTCTATATGCATATTGCATCGCTTTTTCCATTGCTTGACGTGCGACACGAATTGTATTTTTTCTTCTGCCCCATTGGCCTTTAACAGCTTTAAAAACTTTCTTATGTTTTGCTTTACTTGTAACACTTCTTTTTACTCTAGCCATATTATCCTCTCAAGTTATAAGGCATGTAAGACTTTACTATCTTTCCATCTTGTTTTGACATTACTGTTGTGCCTCTTTGTTTTCTTATTTGAGAATTTGTTCTCTTAGTCATTCCATGTCTTTTGCCAGCTTGAGCCATTATTACTTTTCCTTTGGCTGAAATTTTAAATCTTTTTTTTGCTGAGCTTTTAGTTTTTAATTTTGGCATAATTTTTACGGGTTATACAAAGATTAGATTTATTTTACAACTAGAAATATTTGTTATAATGGCTGAATTACCATAATCATTTGCTTGCCATCGAACTTTGGTTGCAATTCTACTTTACCTATAGACTCCATATCCTTTTTAATCTTGTCCATTAGAATATTTCCTAGATTTGTATGTTGCATTTCTCTACCCTTGAATCTTATTGTAAATTTTACTTTATCCCCTTTGGATAAAAATTTTTGGGCATGTTTGATTTTGAAAGTGTAATCGTGAACTTCTGTAACTGGTCTTAACTTAATTTCTTTAAGCTCAATTTTCTTTTGTTTTTTTTTTGCTTTGTTAGCTTTTTTTTGTTGATCATATTTATACTTTCCCATATCCATTATTTTACATACAGGAGGTTTTGCATTTGGTGAGATTTCAATTAGATCAAGTCCCTCATTTTTTGCTCTATTCACCGCATCATTTAAATTTAATATTCCAAGATTAACGCCGTCACTTCCTATAACTTGAATTTCAGAAGAAGTTATTCTATGATTTGATCTCGGACCTTTTGGTTTTGTTTTTCTCTGAAAATAATTTTGCTTAAAATCTGGCACTTAGTTGCTGGGAGCTTTGCTTAATAAAGAAAATTCTTTTAAAAATTTTTTTAATTCCATAGTTTCTTGTTTTTTAGAATCCAATCTTCTAATAGTTACAGTGTTAGAGTCAACTTCTTTTTTTCCACAAATTAATAAAAGTGGTATTTTTTTCATTGAATGTTCCCTTATTTTGTAATTAAGATTATGGTTTTTTAAATCTACCTCGCTTGAAATTCCATTTTGTTTTATTTGTATGTTTACTTTTTTCGCATAATCATCAAATTCTTCAGAAACTGGAATTACCATTGTTTGTAATGGAGATATCCAAAATGGAAGTTTCCCTGAGTAATGTTCTATAAGTATACCAATAAATCTCTCCAAAGAACCAAATAAAGCTCTGTGAAGCATTACCGGAACTTTTTTTGTTCCATCGCTGTCTACATATGAGGCGCCCAATCTTCCGGGAAGATTTAAATCTACTTGAAGTGTTCCACATTGCCAATCTCTTCCTATTGCATCTCGTAAAACAAATTCTATCTTTGGACCATAAAATGCACCTTCACCTTTATTAATCTTATACTCAAGATTTGTCTCTTTAATTGCTTTTAAAAGTGCTGCTTCTGATTTATCCCAAATATCATCCTCTCCTACACGAACTTCTGGTCTATCAGAATATTTTAAAATTATATTTTCAAAACCCAAATCTTTATAAATTTCAAGAATCAAATTAGTAACCGAAAGGCATTCATTGGTTATTTGATTTTCAGTACAAAAAATATGAGCATCATCTTGTGTAAATGCTCTTACTCTAAGCAAGCCATGTAATGCACCTGATGGCTCGTATCTATGAACCTTTCCAAACTCAGACATTTTGTAAGGTAGGTCTCTATAACTTTTTAAACCTTGATTAAAGATTTGAACACATCCTGGACAATTCATAGGTTTTATTGCAAAAATTTTTTCATCTGGTGTTTTTGAGGTATACATATTTGCTCCAAATTTTTCCCAATGGCCAGATTTTTCCCATAATGACCTATCAAGAATTTCTGGAGTATTAATTTCCTTGTAACCATCAGTATCTTGTTTAGACCTCATGTATGAAATAAGTTTTTGAAATAAATTCCAGCCCTTCTCATGCCAAAAAACTGCTCCCGGACTCTCCTCTCTAAAATGAAAAAGGTCCATTTCTTTTCCTAATTTTCTATGATCTCTTTTTTCAGCTTCTTCTATTCTTTCCAAATATTGATCGAGTTCTTTCTTAGACGTCCAAGATGTCCCGTAAATCCTTTGAAGCATTTCATTGCTTGAGTCTCCCCTCCAATATGCTCCTGCTACTTTAGTCAGCTTAAAAGCCTTGCCAATTTTACCAGAGGACACTAAATGGGGACCCCTACATACATCGTGCCATGTTTCCCCATGATGATAAATAGTAAGTTTTTCATTTTTTGGAATACTCTCTATTATTTCGGCCTTATATTTTTCTCCAATTTTTTTAAAATGACTAATTGCTTTTTCTCTTTCCCAAACCTCTTTTCTTGTTTTTACATCTTTGTCAATTATCTCTGACATTCTTTTTTCAATCTTTTTAAGATCATCACTAGTAAAAGGCTCTTTTCTTGCAAAGTCGTAATAAAAACCATTTTCTATAACTGGTCCGATAGTCACTTGTGTACCAGGATATAATTCTTGAACAGCCATTGCCATTATATGGGCAGTGTCATGTCTAATAACTTCTAGTCCCTCTGGATCTTTTGCTGTAAATATTTTAATAGAACTATCTTCATCAATAGTAGAATATAGGTCTTTAAGTACACCATTTACACTCATTACTAAAGCTTGCTTTGCTAGAGATTTACTTATTTTTTCTGCGACCTCTGAACCTGTTACGCTTTTTTCAAAGTTTAATTTTTTTCCGTCTGGTAAAGTAATATTTGGCATTAGTTTATTAACTTTTTATACTCTGAATAAGTAGAAAAACACATTTTTTCAACATTAAATTTTAATATTACATTTTTTCTTCCCTCTGATCCTATACCATTCAAAGTTACTTCGCTTAAATTTAACACTTCTGCTAATTTTTTACTTAATTTTTCTGAGTTTCCAGCCTCAAATAAAAAACCTGTTTTTTCGTCAATTATAGTTTCTTTTGAACCACCTATATTACTCGCAATAATTGGTTTCTCCATTGCTTGCGCCTCAACTGAAACTCTTCCAAAAGCCTCTGGTTCTACTGAGGAGGAGACTACAACTGTAGATACCTTATAAGCTACAGGCATTAAAGCAATACCATCTACAAACTTCACTTCATTTAAAAGTCTGTATTGATCTACTAATCTTAATAATTTTTTTTTAAAAATATTTCTTCCTTGATCACTTCCCAGTATTACTGCTAAAAAATCTATATCTGGAGCAATTTTCTTTAATTTTTCTAATGATTCCAAAAACATTTCTTGGCCTTTCCAACTAGTAAGTCGTCCTGGTAAAAGAATAATTTTTTTACTTTCTGGAATATTCCATTTTTTTTTAGTAAATTAATATCTGAGTCTTTTATTTTTTTTGGATTATAAAAATCTGTGTTAATTCCTCTAAATATTACTAAAAACTTTTTTTCTGGTTTAATATATTTAGAATAATTTTCTTTAATATGAGAAAATATGAAATTTGTACCTGCAATAATCAAATCTGATCTTAACATGATAGAATTATAAAATTTTTTTAATGAACTCTTGAAAGAATATGTGCCATGAAAAGTTGTAACAAATTTTCTTCCTGTAATTTTAGTTGCAATTAAACAGGACCACGCAGGAGCTCTACTTCTAGCATGAACTATATTAATATTAAAAATCAAAATTATAATTGCTAAGATTAAAGCATTTAGTAATATTAAAATCGGATTTTTGCTTTGCACAGGTAATCTTATTAATTTAACTTTTTTTTTATTTATATACTTTAATAATTCACCGCCACTAGTAACAATGAACGATGAACAATCATTTTCATAAAGGTAGTGTGCAAAATCATAACAACCTGTTTCGGCACCCCCGTATCCTAGTTTTGGTATTACTTGTAAAACTTTTAATTTAGATGACATATGATAAAATAATATAATAACAGATTACTTGAATAAATTTTACATGAAAAAATATAAATATATTAAAATTTCTAAAACAAAAAAGCTAAGATATATAAGCAATTATTTCAAAAAAAACCTATATATAATTTTTTTGCCAGGTTTTGCCTCTGATATTGAAGGGAAAAAACCTAAGACATTAAAAAAATACGCTGTAAAAAAAAAATTAGGTTTTTTATCATTAGAATATTCTGGTCATGGTAAATCATCTGGAATATTTAAAAAAGGGAATATTAGTACATGGAGCAATGATGCAAAAATAATAATAAAAAAAATTGTTGGAAAAAATAATTTTATATTAGTTGGATCTAGTATGGGAGCATGGTTATCTCTCATATTATTTAAATCATTTAGTAAACAAATTAAAGGTTTTATTGGAATTGGTTCTGCCCCAGAATTTACTACGAGACTAATGTGGAATAAATTTAATAACACAATAAAAAAGCAAATTAAAAGAAATGGAGAATTTTATTTAAAAAATGACCAGTACAGTTACATAATTACACATCAACTTATTAAAGATGGTAGAAAAAAAAATAATAAAGTTTTAAATAAAAAAATAAAAAATAGAATATTTGTTACAATGATTCATGGAAGTAATGATAAAAGTGTTCCTATCATTTATTCAAAAAAAGTTCTAAGTTTATTTCCAAAATCTTTTAAAAAATTAAAGATTATAAAAAAAGGAAATCATAGCTTATCCTCAAATAAAAACTTAAAAATAATATTAAGTGAACTTAGTAGTATAGTTAAAAAAATAATTAACTAGCTTTAAATATTAAATTTTTTTTAGAAATTGGGTTTTTAAGTTTATCCAACATCTCTTTCGGGCAAACTTGATAAAAGTTATCAAGTTCATTATCAAAATTATCTAGTATATAGCTTGCAACTCTTGATGAGGTTTCTTTATAATGATTTTTTATTAAGTTTAATAAAAAATTTTTCCAGAAATCTGTCTCTATTTTTTGATAGACTACAGAGTCCGTATTTACTTTTTTCTCAAAATCTTTTTCTTTATCATAAATAAACGCCATACCACCAGTCATTCCAGCTGCAAAATTATCACCTACGTTTCCTAAAATTACTACATTTCCTCCTGTCATATATTCACAGCCATTGGAATCACAACCTTCTATTACCGAAGTTGCTCCAGAATTTCTTACTGCAAATCTATCTCCAGCTTGTCCAGAAGCGTAAAGATAACCAGAAGTTGCTCCGTATAAAACTGTATTTCCAACTATTGTATTTTGGTTTGATATTAAATCACTTTTGTTATGCAGTTTGATTGAAATTGTTGCACCGGATAAACCTTTTCCAACATAATCGTTTGCATCACCTTCAAGATTTAATTTTAAACCTTTAGTCCCAAATGCTCCAAAAGATTGTCCCGCCGATCCTTTAAAATTAATTACTACAGAATTTTCCTGAAGTTTATTATATCCAAACTTTTTATATAAATTATAAGAAATTCTAGTTCCTACTGCTCTATGTGTATTCTCAATTTTAAATATTGAATTAATTATTTTTTTTTGGTCAATTAAACTCTCTATTTCTGGCCATATTTTTTGATCAAGTGTGTCAGGTACTTTTGTTATCAAATTCTTTTCACAATATCTTTTATTTTCCCCTGGATCAGCTTGAACAAAAAGAGGATTGAGGTCTAGATCATCTAGATTTGGAGATCCTTTACTTATTTGTTTTAATAGATCTGTTCTTCCTATTATTTTATTTAAACTTTTAAATCCTAATTCAGCTAAAATTTCTCTAACCTCGTTAGCTATAAACGTAAATAAATTAACAACTTTTTCTGGAGTTCCAGAAAATTTTTTTCTTAGTTCATCATCTTGTGTGCAAATCCCAACTGGACATGTATTTGAATGACATTGTCTTACCATTATACACCCCATTGCTACTAATGCTGTAGTTGCAATTCCAAATTCCTCTGCTCCCATCATTGCTGCTATTACAACGTCTCTACCTGTTTTAATTCCACCATCTGTTCTTAACGTTACAGAATGTCTGAGATTATTTAATGTAAGTACTTGATTAGCCTCGGTTAGACCCATTTCCCAAGGCACTCCGACATACTTAACGCTTGTTTGTGGGGTAGCTCCAGTACCACCATTATGGCCAGATATTAAAATAATATCTGCTTTAGCCTTCGCAACTCCTGCGGCGATGGTACCAATTCCTGAAGATGCAACTAATTTAACACCTACTCTTGCATTTGGATTTATTTGTTTCAAATCATAAATTAATTGAGCTAAATCCTCTATAGAGTAAATATCGTGATGAGGTGGTGGTGAGATAAGGCTTACACCAGGAGTTGAATGTCTTAATCTCGCAATTTCTTTTGTTACTTTAAAACCAGGTAATTGTCCCCCCTCTCCTGGCTTAGCACCTTGAGCTATTTTAATTTCTATTTCATTACAATTGTTCAAATAATTAATCGTAACACCAAATCTAGCAGAAGCTATTTGCTTGACTCGTGAGTTAGCAGAGTCTCCATTTTCAAATTTTTTGAATCTTTTTTCATCTTCTCCTCCTTCGCCACTACATGAAGCTCCCTTTATTTTATTCATAGCTATAGCTAAAGTTTCATGAGCCTCTTTAGATAAAGCGCCGTGAGACATACTTCCACTTCCAAATCTCTTTAAAATATTTTCAACAGGTTCCACTAAAGAAATGTCTAAAGGTTCATTTAAATATCGTTTTCTATAATCAATTAAATCTCTTAAATTAATTGGAGGTAATTCATATATACCTTTTGCATATTTCTTGTACAAATCATATGAATTTTTAGAAACAGCTGTTTGTAACATGTGTATTAGTCTTCCTTGATATTGATGTATTTCTCCGTCTTTTCTAAATTTATATAATCCTCCAATAGGTAAAATATTGGAGTCATTTTTAAATGCATCTTCATGATTTTTTCTAATTTTTTTTTCTATTCCGTTAAGCCCGATACCTGAAATTTTTGAAAGTACTCCGGGAAAATATTCGTTAACAATAGTCCTGCTTAGACCAACTGTTTCAAAATTACATCCACCTCTATACGAACTTATTACTGATATACCCATTTTTGACATTATTTTTAAAAGTCCGCTATTAATTGATTTTACATATTTTTTAACACAATCATCAAAAGTAAAATCCGAAAATAATTTTTTTGAAAATCTTTGATATATACTGTCTAATGCAAGATATGGATTAACTGTTGTTGCGCCAACACCTATTAAAGTAGCAAATGAATGAGTATCTAGTGCCTCTCCTGTTTGAACATTTATTGATACATATCCTCTTAATTTAAGATTAATTAAATGTGTGTTAATTGCTCCTACACATAAAAGAATTGGAATAGGCAATTTCTTATTTGATAAATCTTTATCTGACAAAACAATCTGGGTTATCCCTTCTCTTGCTGCAATTTCTGCTTCTTTGGTTATTCTACTTATTGCTTCATCAAGATTTTCTGACTCATCAAATGAACAGTCTATAACTTTATAATTACCACCAAAATAAGATAAAAAATTTTCAAATTGGGAATTAGATAGTATAGGGCTTTCTAAAACATAAATATTTTTTTCAGTTAAATTATCAAAGTCTAAAATGTTACCAAGATTTCCAAATCTTGTTTTTAAACTCATAACCTTATTTTCTCTTAAAGAATCTATTGGTGGATTTGTTACCTGGCTAAAATTTTGTCTAAAATAGTGATATAAAGGTCTGTATTTGTCAGATAAAACTGCAAGAGGTGTATCGTCACCCATAGATCCGGTAGCTTCTTTTTCTTCTGCAATCATTGGGTGCAAAATTAATTCTAAATCTTCTAAACTATATCCAAAGCAGTGCTGTCTTCTTCTAAGCTCTAAATCATCAAATATTTTTTTTTCATTCTTTATTTGAAATTTTTTATCTAAATCTATAATCTGATTGTTAAATCCTTTATATTCTTTAGCCAAATAATTTTTAATCTCACTGTTTGAATAAACTTTTCCTTTATCTATTCTAACTCCAAGTATATCTCCTGGCCCTAATCTTCCTTTGGATAAAACCTGATTTTCATCAAATTCAATCATGCCTGACTCTGATCCTGCAAAAACTAAATTGTCTTTTGTGATGGTATATCGTAAAGGTCTTAGTCCATTCCTATCATTGGCAACAATTGCCCATTCATTATCTGTAGCAGCAATAGCAGCTGGTCCATCCCACGGTTCCATTGTGCTATTTAAAAAATTAAATAATTGTCTTTGATCTCTAGATAAAGTTTTACTTTTTTTCGACCAGGCATCAGGAATGAGCATTAATTTAGATAAAGGTGCAGAGTGACCTGAGATGTGTAATAATTCAAATACATTGTCTAAAGATGCTGAATCAGAATTTCCAGGTGGAATAACGGGTTTTAGGTTCTCTATATCCTCAAACATTGGACTGAACATTTCTTGTTCGTGAACTTTCATCCAGTTTATATTACCTTTTAATGTGTTTATTTCACCATTATGAGCTAAAGATCTAAATGGTTGAGCCAAATCCCAACTTGGTGAAGTGTTAGTAGAAAATCTTTGATGAAAAATTACGTAACGTGAAATAAATCTATCATCTTTTAAATCTGGATAAAAATCTGATAAAGCTTCCGCTAAAAACATACCCTTGTAAATTATAGATTTTGAGCTGAATGAACATATATAGAAGCTACTTAGATTATTTTTAGAGGCTTCTTTCTCAATTTTTCTTCTAGCTTCATACAATTTAATTTCGAGTTTTTTTCCTTTTATGTCTCTATCATTATAATTAAAAATTACTTGTGTTATCTCAGGTCTTGTTAATTCAGCTTTTTCCCCTAAAACCTTTGGATTAACCGGAACCTGTCTCCATCCATAAATGTTAAAATTATTTTTTGTAAGCACACTCTCAACAATTGTTCTACAATTCTCTTGTGCAGGAAAATTATTCCTTGGAAGGAATATCATTCCTACACAAATTTCGGAATTATCAACTTCATGACCTGTGTTTTCTATTTTTTCCATAAAGAAATCTTTTGGGATTTCTAAATGAATACCCGCTCCATCACCTGTTTTGCCATCTGCATCTACTGCTCCTCTATGCCAAACTGCCTTAAGAGCTTCAATTCCATACTCAACAACTTTTCTAGATTTTTTTCCATTCGTAGACACTACCAAACCAACTCCACATGCATCATGTTCTTGATTTTCATTATAAATGTGATTTTTTTTTAATAATTCTAAATTTTTTTTCCTTGTATTGTTCATGCAACTTTTTTCGTTTGTTTTTTTTTATTTTCTAAAAATTTTATTATAGAATCTGCTACATCTCTTCCATCTTTAATTGCCCAAACCACTAGTGAAGCACCTCTAACTATGTCTCCTGCGGCAAAAACCCCTTCTATATTTGTTTGCATTGTATCGAAATCTGCTTTTATAGTTCCCCATTTGCTTACAGCAAGTTTTTCTTCGCCAAATAATTTAGGAATATTTTCTGGATCAAACCCAAGGGCCTTGATCACAATGTCAGATTTAATTTTAAATTCTGAATCATTATCGACTATAGGCTTTCTTCTTCCACTTTCATCGGCATCTCCTAAAATAATTTTGTTCGCTATAACATTTTCAATAAAAGTATTGCCTTCGAATTTTTTTGGGCTTGATAACCAAATAAACTCTACGCCCTCTTCCTCAGCGTTTGAAACCTCTCTTGCGGAACCAGGCATATTTTCTCGATCTCTTCTATATAAACATTTAACTGATTTTGCTTTTTGTCTTACAGATGTTCTTACACAGTCCATTGCAGTATCTCCACCGCCAATAACAACAACATCTTTTCCTTCGGCATTTAAAGTACCATTATCGAAATTTTCTACTTTATCTCCCAGTCCTTTTCGATTAGATGCTGTTAAAAACTCCATTGCAGGAAAAATATTTTTTAAATTATTTCCTTCAATTTCTATTTCTCTTGGTTTATAAACTCCTGTTGCAATCAATATCGCATCATGTTTTTTTCTAAGTTCATTCAGTGATGAATCTTTTCCTACCTCAAAGTTTTGAATAAAATTAATTCCACTATCTTTTAAAAGCTTTGTTCTTCTCTCAACAACATATTTTTCAAGTTTGAAATTTGGAATTCCATAGATTAATAATCCACCTGCTCTGTCATATCGATCGTATATTGTAACTTTATATCCTGTTTTCCTTAATTGTTCTGCACAAGCAAGTCCTGCTGGTCCAGATCCTATAATTCCAACTGACTCTTTTTTTTCATCAATTATTTTTATTGGTTTAACCCAACCTTTTTCCCATGCATTTTCAGTAATAAATTTTTCAATTGATCCAATGGTTACCGTTCCATGTCCAGACTGTTCAATTACACAATTCCCTTCACACAATCTATCTTGTGGACAAATCCTTCCACAAACTTCTGGCATGTTATTTGTGCTTTGAGACAGTTCATATGCCTCTTTTAATCTATTCTCGGCCGTCAATTTTAACCAATCAGGAATATTATTTCCTAGTGGACAATGTATTTGACAAAAAGGTACACCACATTGTGAACATCTGCTTGATTGTTCATTCGCTTTTTCGTTAATGAATTCGTTATAAATTTCTTTAAAATCCTCTTTTCTTTCACTTGTCTCTCTTTTAGGTGGGTTTTGCTGACCTATTTTTACAAATTTGAGCATTTTTTCAGGCATAATCTGCGATATATATAAGATTAAATGTAAGTCTTAAAGCACAATTGGGTCAATTATATTGACCTTATTTTAAAAAAAATCACTGTTTTATGTGCATTTTATCAATTTATGCATATCTATTATGCAATCAAGGAATTGCTTTATTTCTTAGATATTTAGTTTACGAGATAAATCTAGTGATGATTTCATATTCTATAGAAATAACAATCTTATCATTAATTCAAGGTATTTCTGAGTTTTTACCTATAAGTTCATCAGCTCATTTAATTTTAATATCTCAAATCAGTAATTTTAAAATTGCTTCATTAGAAATTGATGTTGGTATGCATTTAGGCTCATTGTTAGCAATTTTATTTTATTTTAGAAAAGATCTTTCGGGAATTTTGGTAAATAAAAATTTGTTAAAATTAATTATACTTGGTTCATTACCACTTTTTTTGGTAGGTTTTATTTTTTATCAAACTGGTTTCATAAATTATTTAAGAGATATAAGAATTATTGCATGGACAACTTTAATATTTGGAATTTTATTATTTATTGCTGATAAATTTGAAACTAAAAAAAGTATAAATAATGATCTAAATGTAAAAAATATTTTCCTAATAGGAATATTTCAGATTTTATCGTTAGTTCCAGGTGTTAGTCGATCAGGTATAACGATTACTGCTGGGAGATTTATAAATTTTAATAGATTAGAATCCTCAAAAATATCTTTTTATCTTTCAATTCCTGCTTTAGCGGGCGCAAGTGTTTTGACATTAAAAGATGTCTTTGAACAAAATTATCAACTAAACATATTTGTTTTGATTTCTATAATTTTATCATTTTTTTTTTCTTATTTTACAATTAAGTTTTTTTTAATATATGTCCAAAAATTTAATTTAAATATTTTTGTTTATTATAGAATATTTTTATCTTTTTTACTTTTTGTGATTATTTATAATTAAACTTTTTCATCTCAGGGATTAATTGAGATATAAGCACCCCAGCTAATATAAAAAAGCAACCTAAAATATTATTTATGTTAAGAATTTGACTTAGTAAAATCCATGCTGCTATCGTAGCAAATACTCCTTCTAATGAATAAATAATTGCTGCGGGAGCGGGGCTAATATTTTTCTGTGCATAGATTTGTAAAACAAATGCAAATCCACCTGAAAGAATACCAGCGTATAGAATTTCATATTTTTCCATCAAAATTTTTTCTATTGTGAATGTTTCAAAATTAAAACCAATTAAAATTGAAAAAATTGAAACAATAAAAGTTTGTACTAAACCTACGGTAACTGGCAAATCAAACTTATTTACAAGTTCACCTATAAAAATAATGTGCAAACTCCAAAATAAAGCACCAATAACAACTAGTAAATCACCTTTTCTTACAGATGCATCATAAAAATTTGTTAACAGATAACCTCCAATTACACAAAATATAACAGACGGCCAAACACTCCAATGAACTTTTTTCTTAAAAATTATGAATACAATCAAAGGTACCATGGGAACATAAAAAATTGTAAAAAACGCAGCATTAGCTACATCAGTATATAATAAAGCAACTTGTTGTAATGCAGTTCCAAAGAATAAAAATATACCTATGGCTAATGATAAATAAATAAATACTTTTTTGTTTTTGCTAAATTCTGATTTAAATTTTTTCTTTTCTAAAATTAGAAAAAATGGAATTAATGCTAAAAACCCTACAAAAAATCTAACACCATTAAATGTATATGGACCAATTTCATCCATTCCGCTGTCTTGCGCAATAAATGTAGTTCCCCATATCAAGCAGCAAATAAAAGCACTTAACAAAGAAAGTTGTTTAGACATATGGCTCTTATATTGATAGTTTATAAGCGAAGTTGTCTCCTAAATTTTCACTTAGTTCATTACAGAATCTTGCTGCCTCCGCACCATCTATAACTCTATGGTCGTAAGAAAGAGATATTGGTAAAATTGTTCTAGTTGTAAATTTATCTTTATAAAATATCTGTTTTTTTTTCGATCTACTAACTCCTAAAATAGATACTTCGGGGGAATTAATAATTGGAGTAAAAAAACAACCACCAATACCTCCTAAACTTGAAATAGTCATTGATCCTCCGTAAAATTCTTTTTTGTCAATTTTAAGTTTTCTACACTTTTCACTTACATCACTTAATTCTTTAGCAAGAGATTTAATATTTTTATTATTTACATCTCTAATTTTTGGCACCATTAATCCATGTTTTGTATCAACAGCGATTCCGATATGAAAATATTTTTTTTTAACTACTTTTCCACTATTAATATCCTCAATAGAAGAATTGAAGAAAGGAAATTTTTTTAAACAAATCACTAAAGCTTTCATAATAAAAACCAATGGAGTAATTTTTATTTTTTCTCCAGTGTATCGGTCTGTTAAGGAGTTCCTAAAATTTTCTAGTTCAGTTATATCTATTTCTTCATGATGTGTTACGTGGGGTATTGTATTCCATGACTTTATCAAATGTGGAGCAGCTAATTTTTTTACTCTTGATATTTCTTTGAATTCTACCTCCCCAAATCAGAATGATCAAATTCGCTTTTTTCTGAATTTATTTTTATTTCATTATTAAGTTGTGAATTAACAAATTTTTTTACATCTTCCTGGGTGATTCTACCTTTTCTTTCTGATCCTACTATGTTTTCTAAATTTGCACCTAATTCTCTAGCAAATTTTCTAACTTTTGGTGTAGTAAAAATTTTTTTTATTTGAGACATTAGTATTCAGTTGGCATTTTTTTTTCAGGATCAATATTATATTTTTTAATAGCATCTGTTGCTTGTTTAGAGGATATTAGTTGTTCTTTGGCTAACACGCTTAAAGAATAAGCAACAATGTGCTCTTTGTCTACTTCAAAAAATTTTCTTAGATTTTTTCTCGTATCGCTTCTTCCATATCCATCTGTTCCTAAAGAGTAAAAGCTTTTTCTAACGAAAGGTCTTATTTGATCTGCATTTAATCTTATATAATCTGATGCTGCCAATATTGGACCCTCCTGTGAAGATAATTTGCTCTCTATATAACTTTCTTTTGGTTTTTTATCTGGATTTAATAAATTGTATCTTTCTGTTTCTACTGCTTCTTTTCTAAGCTCGCTAAAACTTGTAACGCTCCATATATTGCTGTCAATATGATAATCATTTTGAAGTATTTCTGCAGCTTTGAGCATTTCTCTTAAAATTGCCCCGGATCCCATTAATTGAATTGTGGTTTTTTTAAATTTTTTTAATTCTTTAAATAAGTACATACCTTTTAATATTTCTTTTTCTATTGATTTGCTTTTTGGAATTGCTGGATGAGTATAATTTTCATTCATTGTAGTAATATAATAAAATATATTTTCTTGATTTTCATACATACGTCTTAATCCTTCTTTAAAGATAGTAGACAATTCATAGCCAAATGTTGGATCATAGGATCTACAATTTGGAATGACTGAGGAAAATAAATGACTATGACCATCTGCATGTTGAAGTCCTTCTCCTGAAAGGGTTGTTCTACCTGCTGTTGCTCCGATTAGAAAACCTCTAGTTTGATTATCTCCCGCGGCCCATGCAAAATCACCTGTTCTTTGAAATCCAAACATGGAATAAAACATATAAATTGGTATCATTGATAAATCATTGTTTGTGTATGAAGTTCCAGCAGCAATCCATGATGACATTGCCCCTGCTTCAGTAATTCCCTCTTCTAAAACCTGTCCTTTTACATCCTCTCTATATGAGCTTAACTGTTCTGAATCCACTGGTTCATACTTTTGACCCTCGCTTGCATAAATTCCAATTTTCTGAAAAAAACCTTCCATTCCAAATGTTCTAGCTTCATCTGGAATAATAGGGACTAATCTTGGTGCAACATTTTTATCTCTTAAAAGACTTGTCAATAATCTAACTAAAATCATTGTAGTAGACATTTCTTTTGACCCTGATGACTCTTTCATATTTTTAAAAATGTCTTCTTGTGGTGTTTTGATTGGTTTTGCGAAAGAGGACCTTTCTGGGATATTTCCACCTAGTTTAATTCTACACTCCTTTAAATACTTTATCTCTGGAGAATTTTCTGGAGGTTTATAATATTCAATATTTTTAACCTGTTCATCTGTAAGAGGAACATCAAATCTATCTCTATAATATAACAAATCCTCTTCACCTAATTTTTTCTGCTGATGTGTAGTGTTAATACTTTCTCCAGATTTACCCATTCCATATCCTTTAATAGTTTTGGCTAAAATAACTGTGGGAGTGCCTTTATTTTTCATTGCGGAGCTGTAGGCTGCAAAAACCTTGTGTGGATCGTGTCCTCCTCTATTTAATTTCCATATATCTCTATCAGTCATTTGTGAAACTAAATTAAGTAATTCTGGATATTTTCCAAAAAATTTTTCTCTTACATATTTTCCTCCTTTTGCTTTGAAAGCCTGATACTCTCCATCAACTGCCTCTCCCATCCTTTTTATTAATAAACCTGTTTTATCTTTGGCTAATAACTGATCCCAGTACGAACCCCAAATTACTTTTAAAACATTCCATCCAGCTCCCCTAAATATACCTTCTAGTTCTTGTATAATTTTTCCATTGCCTCTAACTGGCCCATCCAATCTTTGAAGATTACAATTTATAACAAATATAAGATTATCTAATTTTTCTCTTGCTGCTAAACCTATCGCACCTAACGACTCTGGTTCATCTGTTTCTCCGTCACCTAAGAAGCACCAAATTTTTCTGCCTTCATCTTTTAACAAACCCCTATTTATGAGATATTTATTAAACCTAGCTTGATAGATTGACATAATTGGTCCTAGGCCCATGGAAACAGTTGGAAACTGCCAAAATTTTGGCATTAACCAAGGATGGGGATAAGAAGAAAGTCCACCAGGTCTAACTTCTTGTCTAAATCTATCTAGTTCTTTTTCTGTAATTCTTCCCTCCAAGAAGGCTCTGGCATACATACCTGGAGCACTATGACCTTGGAAATAAATTAAATCACCCCCAAATTTATTATTCTTGGCTCTCCAAAAATGGTTCATTCCAACATCGTACAATGTTGCGGCAGATGCAAAAGTTCCTATGTGACCACCCAACTCTGGATTTTTTTTATTCGCTCTAACAACCATAGCCGCGGCATTCCATCTTATCAAAGATCTAATTTTTCTCTCAAGGTTTTGGTCCCCTGGAGATTTATCTTCTTCTTCAGGAGATATAGTATTTATATATGGAGTATTTCGTGACAAAACTAAATCTGATCCTTCTTTATAAGAGTGTTCTATTAATTGTTTAATTAAAAACTGAGCTCTTTGTTTTCCATCATTATGAAGTACTGCAGACAAAGACTCTATCCACTCTTTTGTTTCAGTTGGATCAATATCTTCACCAGTAATAATTTCTATTCTTTCTTTTTTTATTTTTTCAGATTTAAAATTATTATTTTCGATATTTTTTTTTGAAATTATTGTCTCTTCCGCTTCTTTAATTATTTTTTCAGTATCAAATGGTATTTTTTCTTTATTGTCTTTGATGTCTGTTTTTGTCTCCTTGATGTCTATCGACTCTCTACTAATTGTAGCCAACAAATCACCTTTGGACACTTTATCCCCAACTTTAACATTTACTTTCTCTACTAAACCATCTGAGGTTGATGGTACTTCTACACTGGACTTATCACTTTCAAGTGTAACAATAGAATCATTTTTTTTTATTTTGTCACCTTTTTTGATTAATACTTCGACTATTTCGACATTTTCAAATTCACCAATATCAGGAACTATTAATTTGTTTTCCATTAAGTTTTCTTGATTCCAACTAATTATATATGAAATATCAGAATTATTTAGACATATTTATATCTTTTTTTCGTCATTGTTAAATGCGTAAATAAAGCAATGTTAGTAAAAATTATTAAAAAAATTAAATTTTTAAACAATAATAAAGATCTTGATGCCAAATTTTGGGTTCAAAGGTTATTATTAAAAAAAAGTTTAAATTCCTTGAAATACTAATTTTTGATATACATATTCAATATAAATGCGCGCCTGTAGCTCAACTGGATAGAGCGCTTGGCTACGGACCAGGAGGTTCTGGGTTCGACTCCTAGCAGGCGCACCAAAGTAGGAAAAAATTATGAAAATATCTTTGCAAAAAGCTGTTTTATACTTTTTTATTATAATATTTTTTGTATTATTTTTTATAACAATATTAATTTAGAAAAATGTCAGAAAAATTTGAACAATTAAGTGTTAAACCAGGCTTCATGAAACATAACGGTGGTTTATTGTTTAGAACAATAAATGACAACGATTACGAATTTAAGGTAATAATAAATGAAAATCATTTAAATGCCGCTGGTATTACTCATGGCGGGTTCATTTCTTCAATTATAGACGCAGGTGCCGGTACAGCTGCATTTAGAGTTACAAAAGATGCTATTTGTGTAACTATTTCTCTAGATATTAAATTTATTGGTGCAACCAAATTGGGTGATGAAATTATAGGCTCTACAAAAGTTGTAAAAAAAACTAAGTCTTTGGTTTTTTTGGAATGTAAATTAAAATCCAAAGATAAAATTGTTGCTACTGCATCAGGTGTTTGGAAAATAATTAATAAGTAAATTTTCTCCGATAATTTAAGTATCCAAAAATAAATAGAAATATAGTTGAAAATAAATAGACTATATCTTTGTTAGGCCTATCAAAATTTTCAGTTTTTAATTCATTTATGATATCATCCATTTCAAGCCCACTCTTCTTGGCCTCTCCTTTCCAATTGAGAGTGTCGACTACAATTTGATTATCTTTGTTTAATATACTTATACCATATTTTTCTAAATTAAATTCCTCATTATAAGTACCTTTTTCAATTACAAATAATTTATATCTTTCTCCATATGGACTAGGTCGCGTAACTTTTATATGAACTTCTTGATCTGGCTGGAAAGAAATATTTTTTACATCGTTTAAATCACTATAATTAAATTTTGGATAAAATTTATTTAATATAAATTCAGGTGCTAAAAATGAAATGGAAATAGTAAAAAAAATAATTATTTCATACCATCTAAGCTTTTGCATAAACCATCCTTGAGTAGCAGCAGAAAAAACTAAAATACCCACTAAAGAGGTAATAATGACTAATATTGCGTGCCAAATATTTTCGATTCCAATTAATAAAAGTTCATGATTGAATAAAAATACTATTGGAAGTATCCCTGTTCTTAAGCTGTACCACAGTGCCTGTACACCAGTTCTAAGAGGATCACCTCCAGAAATTCCTGCGGCTGCATAAGATGCTAGTCCAACTGGAGGAGTAACATCTGCCATTAATCCAAAATAAAATACAAATAAATGTACTGCTATTAATGGAAATATGTATCCAGATGCATTACCAACATCGACTAAAACCATTGACATTAAAGATGCAACCACAACATAATTTGCTGTTGTTGGTAAGCCCATTCCAAGTAATAAACAAAGAATAATTGTTAATAAAAGCAAGATTATCACGTTATCTTTTGCAATCGACTCTATAACAATTATTAAGTTTGTGCTTAGACCAGTTGATCCTACTGCTCCAACTATAATACCTGCTGTCGCAATTGCTACACCAACTGCAATCATATTAATTGCACCTTTTTGAAGACCGACCACAGTTTCATTCCACCAAATTGACAAATTATCTTTTAAATTATTATTTTTAATTGATGTAACAACTTTATGTAAAAGATTAACTAAAACTAATGAAATTGTTGCATAAAATATTGAATATGAAGCAGTAAGTCTTAAAAAAACTAATAAATAAATTAATACAAATATTGGAATTAAAAAATGTAATCCTGACAAAAATGTTTGTTTTAGTTTAGGTAATTTTTCTTCTTCAATTCCTTTTAAACCTAATTTAAGTGCCTCAAGGTGAGAGATATAAAAAAGAGCGATGTAAGAAATAATTGCTGGAAGAAATGCATGTTTTACAATTTCAAAATATGTAACGCCAATAAAACTGGCCATTACAAAAGCTGCTGCACCCATAACTGGGGGCATAATTTGTCCATTTACTGAGGAAGCAACTTCAATAGCTCCTGCTTTTTCTTTTGAAAAACCCGTTTGCTTCATAATTGGAATTGTGAATGTTCCTGTTGTAACTGTATTAGCAACTGAAGAACCTGAGATCATACCAGTCATTCCAGAACCAAGAATTGCAGCCTTTGCTGGTCCACCTCTAGTTTTACCAACCATTGCAAAAGCTAAATCTAAAAAATATTTTCCGCCACCAGCTGTTTCTAAAAATGCACCAAACAATACGAACAAGAATATAAAGTCTACTGATACACCTATAGGGATCCCAAAAATTGCTTCTTGATCAAACCATTGAAATCCAACCAACCTTTTTAATGATAATCCGCCATGAGAAATTATTTCGGGAGCATATCTACCAAAATATGAAAATAATAAAAAACATATTGCAATAATTACTAATGGTACTCCAATGACTCTTCTTGTTGCTTCTAATAAAATTAAAATTCCAATTGAGCCAATAATTAATTCTATTGGAATACTTAAATTTCCATATTTTAATATATAGAGAACTCCTCCTCTATTAATTAAATCATCATAAAAAAAATATATATATAAACAACAGCTAATACCTATAACTCCAATTAATACATCTATGAAAGTAATTTTTTTTTTTTTAGTTATTGGAAAAATTAAAAAACCTAATAGAAGTGCAAATCCTAAATGAATAGCTCTTGCTGGTAAACCTTTAAACATTCCAAAATCAAAAATAAATGGAAATGGGGAAGCGTACCATAATTGAAATAGTGACCATATAATTGCAATTGATAAAACTATTTTTAAATGAATTCCAGAAAGTCTTTTCGTGGGAGATAAGTCTTCCTCAATTTTTGTTTTTATTTCTGAACTTATTCTTTCATCCATAATGATACAATATAACAACAAAAAAAAAGGCCCAATAGTAATTATTGGGCCTTTATTTAAATCTAAATTGGATTAAATTACATTAATCCAGCTTCTTTATAGTATTTAATTGCACCTGGATGTAATGGAGCTGATAGACCATCAGCTATCATGTCCTCCTTTTTAAGAGATGCAAAAGCAGGATGTTGCTTTTTAAAATCGTCAAAGTTTTCAAATACTGATTTTACTACTAAATAAACAAGATCTTCTTCAACTGCATTACTTGTTACAACTGTAGCCTTTACACCAAAAGTAGTTACGTCTTTCTTTTGGCCAGTATAAGTTCCAGCTGGTATTACTGCTTGAGCATAATAATCAGCACCATCTATTAATCCTTGAACAGGTCCACCTGTTAAATTAATTGGTAATGCTTTTGCGGCACATGTAGCGGCTTGCTCCATAGCACCATTAGGAAATCCAACTGAGTAACCGTATGCATCTATTTTGCCATCACATAGAGCTTTAACTTGCTCTGATGATGTTAACTCTGTTGTTGATTTAAAGTAACTATTATCTACTCCCATTGCTTTCATAAGCTCTTCCATAGTTCCTCTTTGACCTGAACCTGGATTACCTATGTTCACAACTTTTCCTTTTAGTCCTTTAAAATCTTTTACTTTTGCTTTTTTTCTTGCCCAAATTTGGAAAGGTTCATTGTGAACTGAAAAAACAGCTCTTAAACCTTTAAACTGTTTGCCTTCCCACTTACTTGAACCATTAACTGCGTGAAATTGCCAGTCTGATTGAGCAACTCCAAATTGGAATTCACCTTCTTTGATTTGACCAATATTATAATTTGATCCACCAGTAGATGGTGCAGTACATCTGTAAGCTTTATTTGTACCTTTTTTTCTTCCGTGTTCTGCACTTATCGCAAATTTATGCATCATTTTACAAATAGCGTTTCCAGTCTGAAAATAAACTCCAGTTGGACCGCCTGTTCCTATCGTGAAAAACTCCGCAGATTTTGCAACTGTATTAAATGATAGAGTTGCCGCAAAAAATACAAGAGCACTCGATAGAGAAGTGATTATTTTTTTCATATTATGTCTCCTCCATTAATAATTATAATGTTAATTCAACCACTTATAAATTGAGGTGTCTAGTAAATAAAAATTCAAATATATATATGGTTTTAGCTTGATTCAACCCAAGCTTTAAGTTTTTGAGTTCCTTGGACAATTTTTGGAGCAAATTTATTTATTAAATTTAAATCAATCTTTGTATCTTCTTTAATGTTTTTCATAAATTCGCCTCCATCAAAATCAGTAAAACTAATTCGTGCATACATTTTATCTGGAGAAAATCCAAAATCTGAACCAGGAAGTGTTGCAACTCCTGTTTTATTTAATAAATCTTTACACATTTCTTCTGAACTAGGATACTTTTTATTTATAAACTCAGGCATTATATAAAAACCTCCCTGTGGTTTACTTACCAAAACATTATTAGATCGTAAATTTTCATACATATAATCTCCCAAAAATTGGAGAATATTTTTTGATTTATTTAAATACTCTTGATGATTATTTTTAAATGCCACGATTGCTGCATATTGGATTGGAGCACTAACTGAAGTAAAAGTTTCACTTGCTAAAACTTTAAGTGAGTCTAATAAATTTGATTTTTTTTTTGGTAGTACAAAATATCCTAATCTCCAACCTCCTGCACCACACCATTTACTTAAACCATTGCTTATAATTGTGTTTTCAGGACAATATTCTGAAATTGATTTGAAATTTGAATCAAAAGTCAAATCTGAGTAAATTTCATCCGATAATACTAAAATATTATTTTCTTTTATAACTTTACTTAGTTCCTCTAAATTTTCACATACCATGCCACAAGGATTATTTGGTGAATTTAAAAAAAGTAAATAATTTTTATTTTTGGAAATAATTTTTTTTATTGAATTTGCACTGGGAAACCAGTTTGTCTCACGTGTAGTTTCAATAAAATGATATTTATTTCTAGCAAGAATGGCTTGTGGCTTATAAGAGACCCAGCTAGGTGTTGGTAATAGGATCTCCCCATCAAAAATCATATGTAACAAAAACATTAATTCTTTAGAGCCCGGACCTACAATGATATTTGTTTCATCATATTGATTCTTATTTTTTGAACTTTCAAATTTTGCTATTTGCTTTCTTAGATCTAAAAGTCCTTGCATTGGAAGATAATTATTTTTAGTGGAATTTTTTTAAGCTCATTTACTACATCTTCTGGTACTTGAAATGGCGATTGCCCAAAACCAAATTTAAAAATGTTTTTACCTTGATCTTCTAGTTGCTTTGAAATTTCATTAATTCTCAAAGTTGAAGATGTTTTTAAATTTTTGAAAATATCTTTTATCATTTAATATTTTAATTCTTTAAAATTTTTATATTCATTCAAAATTTCAGGATTTGCTATAGCTTCAATATTTTTTATAGTATTTCCCTCTATTATATTTTTTACTGCTAATTCTACTATTTTTCCGTTTTTTGTTCTAGGAATGTCTGAAACTTTAAGTATTTTTGAAGGAACATGTCTAGGTGAAGCCTGGGCTCTAATTTGTTTTTTTAATTTTAACTCTAATTTCTTATTTAATACATAAGAATCATTAACAACAACAAATAATATAATTCTAATATCGTTGTCCCAAGCTTGCCCTACAGCTATTGACTCTTTAATTTCTTTAAACTTTTCAACTACACTGTATATTTCTGATGTTCCTAGTCTTACACCGCCAGGGTTCAATGTTGCATCAGACCTTCCATAAATTACAAAACCTCTAGAATTTTTCTGTTCAGCATAATCACCGTGATGCCAAATATTTTTATATTTACTAAAATATGCTTTTTTATATTTTTCATCTTTAAAATCGTTCCAGAACCTAATGGGCATAGATGGAAAAGGATTTTTACAAATTAACTCACCTTTCTTATTTTTAACTAGTTTTCCATTAGAATTAAAAACTCCAACATCCATACCTAAACCACAATTTTGTATTTCTCCTAATCTTACAGGTTCATAAATATTTCCTAAAACAAAACATGAAACAATATCTGTACCACCAGAAATTGATGCTAAGTGAACATTTTTTTTAATTTTTTTGTAAACATAATTGAATCCGTCAGTTGATAATGGGGATCCGGTAGAACAAATAGTTTTTAAATTTCTTAAGTTAAATTTAGATTTTGTACTAAAGTTTAGCTTTCTTAGAGTATCTATATACTTTGCACTTACGCCAAACAATGTAATTTTTTCATTATTAGCAATTCTGATAAGCAAATCTTTTTTTTGATACATAGGAAAACCATCAAATAATAATATTGAAGCTTTAGATGCCATTGAACTTACAAGCCAGTTCCACATCATCCATCCACATGTAGTAAAATAGAAAACATTATCATTTGGTTTAATATTGCAATGTAAATTATGTTCTTTTAAATGTTGTAGCAACACACCACCTGCACGATGGCAAATACACTTTGGTTTGCCAGTTGTGCCACTTGAATATAAAATTACCAACTCTTTATCAAAGTCAAATTTTTTAAATTTGATTTTTGTAGCTTTTATTTTTTTTATAATATTCCAGGTAAAAAATTTTAATCCTCTTTTTTTTTTAAATTTTAAATAACTTTTTCCAGGGTAATTTATTATTAAAACTATTTTTATAGATTTTATTTTTTGTGTAATTTCATTGAGTCTATTTATTACGTTGATCTCTTTTCCATTATAGTAATATCTATCAGATAAAATAAGAATTTTAGGTTTTATTTGGGAAAATCTTTCTATTACACCTTTTGTACCAAAATCTGGTGAGCATGATGACCAGATTGCACCTATGGTAGATGATGCAAGAAAACATTCAACTGTTTCAATTATGTTTGGAAGATACGCAGCTACTCTATCGTTTTCTTTTATATCAACTTTATTAAAAAAATTTACTATTTTACTCACATTTATATTAAGTTCTTTCCAAGAAATTTCTTTTCTATAGCCGTTTTCACTTAAAAAAGTAATTGATTTAGAATTATCATTTTTTGATAAAATATTTTCAGCAAAATTTAGTTTAGAATTAATTAAAAATCTATTTTTGATAAAGTTATTTGAAAAATTAAATTTTTCATTTTTTATTCCTTTTACATTGCAAAAATCCCAAATTGAGCTCCAAAATTTATTTCTATTTCTAATGGACCAAGACAATAGTTTTTTGAAATTTTTTGAGATTTTATAGTTATAGTTAAGAGATAAAAACTTTTCATATTTCAGTAAATTTGAATTAGTTTTAACAAGTTTAGATGCTTCCCATAATTTTTTACTCATAAATAAAATATATTGAATTATTCTATTTTATGTTACTCTTGATTAAATAAATATTTCAAATGAGAACTTTTATCTCAATGATTCGGTCATGTTTTAGACTATTTTTGTTCTTTTGAGATAACAATATGTAGTGTTGTAAAAAAAATATATACAAAAGATAGATATGTCAAAAAATAAAATTACTGCAGTTTTGGGACCTACTAATACTGGAAAGACATTCCTAGCTATTGAAACTCTTTTATCTTTTGACTCTGGAATGATTGGATTTCCATTAAGATTGCTTGCAAGGGAAGTCTACGACAAAGTAATAAAAAAAGTTGATCCTAATAAAGTAGCCTTGATCACTGGAGAAGAAAAAATTATTCCACTAAATGCTAAATATTATTTGTGCACAGTAGAGTCTATGCCTATTGATAAACAATTAGAATTTGTTGCAATAGATGAGGTTCAAATGTGTACCGATCCTGAAAGAGGGCATATATTTTCTCATCGACTATTGAATCTTAGAGGTGAAAAATCTACAATGTTCTTAGGTTCTAGCTCTATTAAAAATATAATTGAAAAACTCGATGAAGACGTTGAGTATATAAATAAGGATAGACTATCTAAACTCACTTATGTTGGTCACAAAAAGATTTCAAGAATAGAGAGAAAGAGTGCAATAATAGCTTTTTCGGCAGAAGATGTTTATGCTATAGCTGAGTTGATAAGGAGACAAAAAGGAGGAGCGGCCATTGTAATGGGTTCCTTAAGTCCAAAAACACGAAATTCTCAAGTAAACCTTTATCAGTCAGGAGATGTTGATTATTTAGTTGCAACTGATGCAATTGGAATGGGAATTAATATGGATTTAGACAACGTATACTTTTCTAGCTTAAAAAAATTTGATGGCAAAAAATTAAGAAGACTTAATTTAGCTGAAATAGGACAAATTTCTGGGAGAGCTGGAAGATACTTAAACGATGGGTCATTTGGAATTACTGGAGAGTGTGGCGAAATAAGCTCAGAAGAAATTGAATTATTAGAAAGCCATAAATTTAATGACATCAATACTATATATTGGAGAAATACAAATTTAAATTTTAATAATGGAAGTGCTTTAATAAAATCACTAGATGAAAGACCAAACAAAACATGGCTTAAAAGAATTTATGAATGTGAAGATGAAAAAGTTTTAAAAAATTTACTTAAAGGAAGTGAAAACTTAAGTATTTACAATAATGAAAATGAATTAAAATTACTTTGGGAATGTTGTCAAATACCTGATTTTGTTAAAAAAGCTTACGGAAATCATGTTGAAATAGTAGGCAAGGTATTTAATTTTTTAAGAGACAAACCAGGAAAAATTACAAACAATTTTATGAAACAACAATTATCTCAGTTAGATAAAATGGATGGAAATGTAGACTCTATATCTAACAGAATAGCTAATGTAAGAACTTGGGCTTATGTATCAAATAAATCTAATTGGGTTGAAAATCAAGACTACTGGATCAAAAGAACTAAATATTTGGAGGATAAACTTTCTGACAGATTACACGAAGAATTGACAAAAGCTTTTATTGACAAGAGAGCAAGTGTTTTAGCAAGAGGTTTAAAGCAAGACATATCATTTAAAACAAAAATAATTGATAATGAAAAAGTTTTAATCAATGAACAATACATAGGAAAATTAAAGGGGCTTAAACTTGACTTAGATTTAAAAATTGGCGCTTTAGATGCTGATATCAAATCACTAAAAAAAGCAGCACGAAAAAATGTATCTCCTGAAATCATAAATAGAATAGAGCAAATTATTAAAACTGGACTTGTAGATCTAAAAGATGATTTTAAAATTTATTGGGGAAATTTTCCAATAGCTAAATTATCTCAAGGTAAAGATTACTTGAATCCAGAAGTTGATTTAATAATTGACGAGATGATAGAACACTCAGATCAAACAAAACTTCATAACTTTTTAAGCGGTTGGATATCAAAAAAAATTAGCCAAGATCTTAAAAATCTAATTGAATTAAAAAATATAGAAGAAGAAAATTCTGATGTAAGAGCTCTAGCATATCATTTATACGAAAATAACGGTGTTATAAAAAGAGATAATGTTTTTAAAATTTTAAAAAAATTAGGTCAAAATGAAAGAAAAATTTTAAGAAAATTTGGTGTTAAATTTGGAAGATATCACATTTTTTTGTTTAACCTATTTAAGCCAAGCGCAGTTTCTTTAAGAATATTGCTTTGGAAAAATTTCCATCAGAAATATTTTGATCTAACACCTCCAACTTTTGGTTTAAATTTTATAACTGATAATGATAAGACAAATAAAAATTTTATGCTTTTATGTGGTTTTGAAAAATTTGATAAAATTTACGTAAGAATTGATATATTAGAAAGGCTTTTTATAAGAATATTTAATTCAAATAATGAAAATAAAAATGAAACAAAATTAGTACCTGAAATGTTGAACTTATTAGGTTGTAATAAAGAAAATTTTTTAAAACTAATAAATACTATGCAATATAAATATTTTGAGAAAGATAAGGAAATTTATTTTAAATATAGTCCCAAAAAAATTAGAAATAAAAATGATATACAAAGTATTAAAAAAGATAGTCCATTTAAAGTTTTAAATGAACTAAATCTAAAATAATGTTCGATTTGTTAAAAAATAAAAAAAAAATCAATAAAACAAACGATGATGTTTTTTCAAAAATTGCATCTTTACTTATTCATGCTGCTAAAATTGATGAAAATTATTCAGAAGATGAAAAAATTATAATTAAAAAGACATTAATTGAGCTTGGAGTAGATAAGAAAAACATAGAAGAAGTGATGAATAATGCTGAAGTTAATGAAGCAAATTCAAATCAAATACTTGAGTTCACTAAAGAAGTAAAAAACTTGGATGAAGAAAATAAAATTAAAATAGTAGAGACATTATGGTCAATTATATATTCTGACAATAAATCAGATATATACGAGTCAAACCTAATGAGAAGATTATCTGGACTATTGTATTTGGACAATAAAGTTGTAGGAGATATTAAATCAAAAATTATAAAAAATAAAAATGACATATCTAGTTAATGAGAAATGCATAAAATGTAAATTGATGGATTGTGTTGAGGTTTGTCCTGTAGATTGCTTTTATGAAGGAAAAAATATGCTTGTAATTAAACCAGATGAGTGTATAGATTGTGGCGTCTGTGAACCAGAGTGTCCTGTCGATGCTATAGTTCCGGATACTAATACTGGTACTGACAAGTGGTTAGAAATAAACAAAAAATATTCAGAGATTTGGCCAAATATAACGGAGAAGAAAAGTCCCCCGGAAGATAGCGAAAAATATAAAAATGAAGAAGATAAATTTAAAAAATATTTTAAAGAAAACCTTTAAAAAAAAACAAGTGAATAAAAAAAAGAAAGCTAAAAAAGTAGCTAAAAAGTCAATTATAAAAAGTAAGAAAAAAAATTTAAAGATAGAAAAAGCTAAAAAAAAAGAGAAAAAAATAAAGCTTTCTAAAACAAAAAAAAAAGTAAATTCTCAAGAAATTAAAACAGAAAATTTGAGAATTTCAAAAACCAATGAACAAAAACCAGAAATAAAAAAGGTTAAAAAACAACAATCAGAAAAAAGGTTATACAAAATAAAAGATTACGTTGTATATCCAAAGCATGGTGTGGGTCAAATTATAGAATTTAAAAAAATAAGCATTGGTGGAATCGAAGTTGAAACATATATTTTAAAATTTGAAAAAGATAAAGCAAATGGAATGGTTCCAGTTAATAAACAATCTCATTTGCGTCCCCTTGCATCTATAAACCAAGTAAATAAATGTTTAAGTATATTGAAAAGTAAACCAAAAATTAAAAGATCAATGTGGAGTAGAAGAGCACAAGAATATGAAGCAAAAATTTCATCTGGTAAAATCTATGATTTAGCAGAAGTTGTTAGAGATTTAAATAAGGGTGACGATATTATGATTGATCAATCTTATAGTGAGAGACAGCTTTTTGAGAAAGCTTACGATAGACTTCTGGCTGAGTTTCAAATAGTGATGGGAATTTCATTAGAGGATACTCAAAAGAAACTTGATAAAGCTTTAAAAAGAAATTTAGATGCGCAAATTCAAAAAATTGAAAGTAAAACCAAAACCGAAGAAACTACTCAAAATTTAGAGTAAAAAAAAACGCTTCTCACGCAATCGCCATGAGAAGCGTAATTTTCTAAAAAAAAGAATACTAAACTATCTTCTTCTTCTTCTTTTCTTAGCTTTTTTAGCTTTCTTTTTTTTCTTAG
>MDTE01000600.1_pt1 | contig 66955 bp, 44 predicted proteins | sample 811231 | NCBI WGS metagenome assembly MDTE01 (sample SAMN05326651, study PRJNA326480) | marine metagenome | isolation source: seawater | place: Indian Ocean: Red Sea | collected 2010
CTCTCGCGCGTCGTCCTCGTCGTCGTCGTCGTCACCGCGCGCGATCGAGTCATCGTCTTCCGCGCACCGTTCGTCTGCCGCACGTCCTGCCCGCTCTCGCGGTCGCCGAAAAACACGTCCGATTGTCGACGCATCGCGAGTCGTCGCGTCGCCGAGTGCGGGCGCGCGCGAGCGGGCAGGACGCGTCTGGGGGGGCACTCGTCGTCGCGCGTCGCTCGAGACGGGGATTCGCGCGCGGGAATCGACGGTGGACGACGCGATGAGCGATCGGGCGCGACGGTGGACGGCGGCGTGCGCGCTCGCGGTGGGCGTCGCGGTGGGCGCGCGCGCCGCCGTGGTGGCGACGAGACGACTCGCGCGCGTCGGCGGGGACGGAGGCGCGGTGGAGACGCGAGAGGAGGAGGGCGCGGGGGGTGGGAACGCGCGGGTAGGGATCGGAGGGAGGGATGCGTCGTCGTCGTCGTCGGAGGTGGGGGGGGAGACGAGGAGGGAGGCGGGGAGGCGCGTGGTGGTGTACGCGTCGCTCACGGGGACGTCGAGGAGGTTCGCGACGTCTTTGCGCGAAAAGTTGAACGCGGCGTCGTCCGAGACGTTTGAACTCGTGGATGCGAAAAACCTGGACGATCCGGAGAGAGTCTTGGCGTCGGGACGAGACGTGATCGCGATTTTCGTCGTGAGCACGCACGAGGGCGGGGAGGCGCCCGAGTCGGGCGCGTGGTTGGCGAGATGGGCGAGAGAGGCTGCGTACGACGAACGAACGGGATGGATGTACCTGAAACATGTGCGGTACGCAGTTTTCGGGTGTGGGAACAGAGAGTACGGGGATAACTTCAACCGTGCCGGTCGAGAGTTGGACGCGCAATTGGCTCGAATGGGGGGCGAACGCCTGGCGCGTCGGTGCGACGGCGACGAATCGGGCGGAAGGATGGAGGCACAGTTCGAAGAGTGGGGTGATAAACTAGTGCAAAGGCTTTCATCTTCCCAAGGTCGCTCCGTGAAAGACGAGGGATCGATGAGCATTCTCGACGCAAAGGAAGATGCCGCCGAAGCCGAAGACAGCTACGAGAGCGACGTCGAAGGCGAGCCGAGCATCGCGGGAAGTGAAGACGATCAAGACATGGAAGACATCGCGGACGAACACGGGGGCGAAAAGAAAGAAATGGTCACCGACGCGCTACGCGGAGCGCTGACGAAACAGGGTTACAAAATTTTAGGTTCTCACTCTGGAGTGAAACTCTGCCGCTGGACCAAGGCGATGCTTCGGGGCAGAGGCGGTTGCTACAAGCACACATTTTATGGTATCGAAAGTCATCGATGCATGGAAACCACACCATCATTGGCGTGTGCGAATAAGTGCACGTTCTGCTGGAGGCACCACACGAATCCAGTCGGGAAAACGTGGCGCTGGCAGATGGATGATCCCTTGGAGCTCGTGGAAGCTGCGGTGTCCGAGCATTGCAAAATGGTGAAGCAAATGAAGGGAGTTCCGGGAGTATTACCAGAAAAACTAGCCGAAGGTATGAATCCGAAACACTGCGCTCTGTCCCTCGTCGGTGAGCCCATCATGTATCCTGAGATCGGGAAGTTTGTGAGCGAGTTGCACTCGAGGAAAATAAGCACGTTTCTGGTCACGAACGCTCAGTTCCCAGAGGCCATCACAAACTTACCGCCGATCACGCAGCTGTATGTTTCAGTCGATGCCGCTACCCCAGAAACGTTGAAAGCCATAGATAGACCGCTCTTCTCGGATTACTGGGAGCGTTTCGTCGAATCCCTCAAATCTTTGAGGGACAAGCAACAGAGAACAGTGTATCGGTTGACGCTCGTCTCTGGATGGAACATGGAAGAAGTCGCCGCGTACGCTAAATTAATCGATCTAGGCAAGCCGGATTTCATAGAAATCAAAGGCGTGACGTATTGTGGAAGCAGCGACGCGTCGTCGTTGACGATGAAGAATGTACCGTATCACAAAGACGTGTGTGAATTCGGTGAGGCAATCGTAAATCTTAGACGCCAGGAAAACGGCGAGGAGGAGTATGGGCTCGCGTGCGAGCACGCACATTCGTGTTGCATCCTACTCGCACGAACCAAAGACTACAAGATCGATAACGAGTGGCACACGTGGATTGATTACGACAAATTCCAACGTTTAGTCGCGAGCGGTGAAAAGTTTTCATCCCTCGACTACATCGAACGCACGCCGGATTGGGCCACATACGGAGCGGAAGAGGCGGGGTTCGATCCGGAACAGACACGACACCGCAAGGTTCGGAATCATCCTGGGAAATCAGAGACCGTAGCAAAAGTAATGTAAAACAATTCAGGTCGTGCGTATACGGATTTAGCATTTATACATTGTACAACAACATAACTATGTCGTCTGCTTTGCAGCGGCGACATCAGCTTCGTAGAGCTCTATGTTTTCTTCCAAGTTTATCAGCAGTGCCTTTGCCGCCTCGGGCATGAACGACTGCATCACCAGTAGTGTCGGCTTGACGACGAATCGAATGAAACCGAGCTGGTTCGATTGGGTCACCCCTGGGCCCGAGAGCTTACGATCCATGAACCCGTCGACAGACATTTCCATGGCGCGTTGACGATCCCCTTGTTTGTAGAATTCATCCGTCACAGCGACAGCCCAAGACAACGCCAAGTCATAAGGTCGAGCTGGATTACTGATATCAGCGCAGTGTAGGATGTACGCCAGAGGAACCCAGGTCTCAGTCCATTCCTTGACTGGTTTCAAAACACCATCCACTGTTTCATCAGCGGCGCATTTCATGACGCGCTGGACTAACTCGGCGTGGAATTCCATATCGGTGAAGAGAATCATCTTTTGCATCCACTTTTTGATCTGCGCACAATCTTGCACGGAAAATCCAGCCAATACTCTGCATTTTTTCAGAAGGCTGAAAGCCGTGAATAGATGTCCATTTTCGTTTACGCTGATGTTGTTCCATCGCACAGCGTCGTCTGACGATGTATTCACGAGAAACGGATTGTTGACGCCAGGATGACCGACGTCGTGGACAATCGCAGACGTGAGCAAGACGAAAATGTGGATTGGATCGATTTGTTCGAGAAGGCTCGTCTCGATGAAATAAGCCATCGCTTGGGTGACGTCCGTGGCGTGAACATGGTTGTGATAGTCGTTGTCTCGATAGTTTGACTCGATGCTTCTCATAAATGTCGCAACTGAGGAAGACTCTAGAGGTAACTTTGAAAACAAATCAAAGCGCTTAAAGAGACTGTGTGCTATCGCCTCCAATGGACCCGTCTTCTTCTCAGCGAAAAATGCGGCGTATTCATGAACGTTGAACGAAGTCCAGCTCGTTACGAATTCATTCCAGTCGCAATCGCAGTCGGAACCATGGTCGCAGGTGGAATCATGGTTCACGTTCGAAGTCGACGGATCCGAATCGAACTCAGTCACAACGCGCGGAGCCTTCATTTCGAGCGACAGTTGCGCCATGTTTTGCGCTAGCAGTATCGACGTCATATTCTGGCCGTTCTGGAAGAACTGCGCGACGAATCCTTTCGCGATGGGATCGAGGAGATCCGTCGCCTGGCGCGAGGCTGCACTTCCATGTGATTGTAAAACCAACGCATCGGCGACGCTCAACGCGTTTCTGATCGCATCGAGCGTCTGTTCTGGATCTGTCTCCAAACCGTGCAACCGCTTCGAATCTTCGAGGTTCATGAGTCGACGAACCGTGTGATACATCGTTCTATACACTCCCACTTCTTCCGTTCCCATGTTACTAATTTCGCGCTCGAGCGAATCTGCAATGACTTCGTCGATCGCTGAGTCCACCAACGCCTGTTTAGAAGCCGAGAGGCCGATTCCGCCGATGCGTCTGTGCAATTCCACTGACCTTCGGCGAAGACTCTTCTTCGCGATTGGCGAGTCCTGGTACGTCGAAAACTCCGAAAGCGTATCCACATTCTCCTCTTGAAGCGCCACTTCCAGGCTCAACTTCTTATTCGACCCATTTTCGCTCAACTCGCCGCTTCGAGACCCCGCTTTGCTCACCGACGCGCTCGCGTTCGCCCGCAGCGAACCTCTCTCCGCCTCCACCCGCGCCACCTCGTTCTCGTCCCCGGACCACCGCTCGGCGCTCACCACCGCCTCCGCGCGTTTCTTCACCTTCGACCGTCCGAAAAATCCCATCACCGCCCTCCGCTCACCGCTCCCGCGCCCCTCCCGCGCCGTTCCTCACCGAACCGTCCACGTGTCTCCGCGCACTTTCCACGCACCCTTCCCACGCGCACGCCGCGCGCGCGCCGCGATTCGCGCCCACGAACGCGCGCACGAGCGCGCTCTTCCCTCGTCGTTCACACCCGTCCTCGGCGCACGCTCGCGTTCGCGCGTCGCACCGTCACGCGACCGCACGACGACCGATCGTCCCACGCGAATGCGCGCGATTGTCGACCAATCCCCCGGACGGCGCGGAAGATCCCGCGCGCCGAGCGGTCGGTCGGTCGGTCGGTCGGTCGGTCGGTGCCGGCGACGGGGTCCCGTGATGGGTCACGACTCGACGGTGTGTCCCCCCCCGAGGGACGAATCGCGCGTGCAATCTCGTGATTTTGATTCGCTCGCGGAGACGTCGAGTGGGTCCACGATCGACCGGTCACGACCGGTCGATCGACATCGACCGCGCGCGAAGATATCGTCGGACGATGGCGCGTCGGTCGATCGATCGATCGATCGATCGAATCGATCGGTTCGATCGGTGGTATCGTGCATCATCGATCGATTCGATCGATCGATTCGATTCGAGGCCGCGCGTGGATGGATGGATGGATAGATTGAGCGATTGGATGAATCGGGTGGGACGCGGCGAGGATGGATGGGGACGCGTCGCGCGCGCGCGTGATTCGTCGACGCGCGCGACACGTTACATCGAGAGGCGACGAACGCGACTCGCACGTACCGGCGTCGAGACGGATGATGACGATGAGCGCGACGTGTAAGACGGCGACCGCGATGACGATGTCCCGCGCGGTGGATAAACCCCGAGGCGCGAGGACGACGACGACGACGCGGGCGTCGAGCGCGGTGCGACGCGGGGCGGTGGTGCGACTCGGTGGACGAGCGGCCAAGGGTGCGCTCGCGCGCGCCGCGGCGCAGGGTATCGAACAAGAGGTGAAGATCGACGCCGCGCCGACGACGCTGCTGAGGGATGGCTCGGGAGAGGCTGGCGACGACAGCGCCATGCGAGCCAAGTTTGAGCAGATGATTCGAAAGGCGCAGGATGAAATCTGCGATGCGATCTCCAAGTTGGACGGAAAGCCGTTCCACGAGGACGCGTGGACGAGACCGGCCGGTGGAGGCGGCGTCTCGCGCGTGTTGCAAGATGGGAACGTGTTCGAAAAGGCTGGCGTGAATGTGTCGGTGGTGTACGGGCAAATGCCGCCCGAGGCGTACCGCGCGGCGACTGGCGAAGCGGGCGAGTCCACGGAGATGATTCCGTTCTTCGCGGCGGGTATCTCGAGTGTGATGCACCCGCACAACCCGATGGCGCCGACCGTGCACTTCAACTACCGTTACTTTGAGACGGACGCGCCGAAGGGCGCCGCGGGCGCGCCGCGGGCGTGGTGGTTCGGCGGCGGTACCGATTTGACCCCGTCCTATGTCTTCGAAGACGACGTCAAGCACTTCCACCAAACGTTGAAGGATGTGTGCGACAAGCACGACGACGAGTACTACCCGAGATTCAAGCAATGGGCTGACGATTACTTCATGATCAAGCACCGCGAAGAACGCCGCGGCGTCGGCGGCGTCTTTTTCGACGACATGAACGACCGCAGCAAGGAAGAACTACTCGCCTTTGCGACGGACATGGCGAGTGCTGTCGTCCCGGCGTACGTTCCGCTCGTTGAAAAGCACAAGGATGACGAATTCACGCCGGAACAACGCGCGTGGCAACAAATGCGTCGTGGTCGCTACGTCGAGTTCAACCTCGTCTACGATCGCGGAACCACCTTTGGCTTGAAAACCGGCGGCCGCATCGAGTCCATCCTCATGTCTCTCCCGAGATACTGCGAGTTCCAATACGACCACAACCCGGCCCCGGGCTCTCCGGAAGCCGATGCGATGGACGCTTTCAAGAACCCGCGAACTTGGTGCGCGTAAACGCCCGTCGGTGCGAACGCCGCCTTTAGCTCATCTTCCTTCGCCGCGCGGCGAGCCGCGACGTCTTCGTCTCCGACCTGGGGCGTCACATCTTTACCGCTCACGCGCGAGCGCATCACTCTCACACACACACGAAAAAATACAAGATTTTTCGGCGCACGCGTCGTCTTTCATTTCAATGTATTCGATGATTATTCGACGATATTCGAACACTCGAGCTCTCACTCGCCGTCTTCGCCTCTCCGCCTCGCGCGCGGCGACCTCGTACTCTCGCGAGTCCCTCGTCCGTTGGTTCACGACTGGTCCACGCTTCGGATGCGCGCGAGGAACGCGCGCGTCCGCACACCGTGGCGTTCGCGCGGATCCAGGACGCGAGACCTCGCACTCGCGCACCGAATTCCATCCTCCGCGCCGCACGCGCGCCAATCTCGACCGAGGCCCGTCGTCGTCGTCGTCGACGAAGAGAACGTTGTTTGAACGAATCCAATAATCTCCGATGAGCGGAGATAACTTGGTCGTCACCCCGTCCGGTGAATTGCCGTTTGCCTGTGCGTGCGCGATGCGATGCGATGAATGCGGATCGTCTCGACCGCGCGCGCGATCGGGCGCGGAGGCGGAGCGCGAAGACGGTTTCGCGTCTGGGGAGAATGATCGATTTCCAGCGGTTGGAAGATCTCGACGAGGCGTTCGCGCGCGTGGTGTGGATGGTGATGGCACACGAGGCCGTGGACTGACGAAATGATGACGTGTGTGTGTTTTATGTCGCGGAAACAGTCGAACTCAGAAAGCAATGCGCGTCCGAGATGGTGTTGAAGAATCCGACAGGGACGAAGCTCGCCTTCAAGGTGAAGACGACGTCTCCAAAGAAGTATTGCGTCAAGCCGAACACTGGGATCGTCGAGCCCGGTGGAGAGATGAAAGTGATGGTGATGATGCAGGCGCACCGTGAGATGCCGGCGGACTTCAACGTCTGCAAAGACAAGTTTTTGATTCAAGCGACGCCTAGCGGAGAAAAGACAGACATGGCCGAGTTGTTCTCACACCCGTCCGCGGAAATCAAGGAGACTAGACTTCGCGTCAAGTACGTGTCGAGTGGTAAATCTTACCAAGAAGAAGTCGTCTTGCCTCCGGCTCCGGCGAACGAGAGCGCGGAACAGGAACGTTCTCGTTTACATCGCGAGGTGTCGCTTTTACAGGCGAGGAACAAAGCCCTTACTAATGACATGAACCTGATGATGAAGAAGGGCGGCAAGAGCGTCGTGAAGGGCTTTACGTTGCTGCACATCTTACTGACCGCCATCCTGGCCTTCGTCCTCGGTCGTTATTTGTAATTTTCAACACAAGCATTTAGATGTCTTCTGCGCTTGACATTACATTACATGAATAATTCGTAGCTTTTCGCGGCGAAAGTGGCAAAATCAAGTCGAGCAAAATGTACAACACATGGTAAAAGTTACATTCCGAGCTGAACGCGAGACTCGGATGAGATTTCGTCGGGATCTCCTTCTGCGTCCTCGGCGCGGACGTCGACGGAAGTATCCAACAATCCCGTTTCGTCGCGCATGCGCTGGACGAAAATTCGGAAAGATTCAAAGCAGTGCGGTGAAAACAGCTCGTTGTTGAAGCGCAAAAAGGTAAAACACGCCATGGGTGGGACCATCGTACCCTCACGCCACATGTCTTCGTCGTGCCCTTCGCCAGCGCAGTTGCGAATAATTTTATCGTACGCGGCTTGGTCAAATCGACAGAGAGCGTTTTCTCCTGCGAAAGGCACCTCATACCGCGCGCAAGCCGATCTGATTTGTCGCAATAGTCCTTCTGGACCGCAATAACAATACCAAGGATGGTCGCTGTCATGCATCTCCACGCACGTGAAGTTTAAGCGAGCGCCGTGCTTCTTGCACACCTTGACAATCGGAGCATAGCCGTCGCGCTCGGGAACGATTTCCCCGGCTCGAGTGTTAAAATATCCTGCGGTGAGTTCAGCCGCGTGTGATCGAACGTTATACCACCAATGAACTCCCGCACACTTGATGGCCAACGTCACACCCGTTCTGTTAAACACACGCTTTGTCATCTCGAGCATCCTGTCCCCGTGATTGACGAGCTCTCCAGAGTACCAAGACAAGAAAAAGAATCCGTAGTCCGAGTCCCAGCTACCTCCATCGTAACGGAAAAAGCCCGTCTCGAATGGGAGATTGTTGTACCCGCCCGTGTCGTGCGGACCAGATCCCCCCCATTCGATGTGGCCCGCTTCGGATGCTGCGCGCGCGAGCGACACGAGCGCGCGTTGATCGTAACACTGAAACTCACCGATGCCTGGGAATGTCCACTGCGACGCTCGCTGTGCGAATTTGTTCTCCGGATACGCCGGATACCTCAACTCACCGCAAGGACCGCAGCCGACGGCAACCTCAGTCAGCGTCGTCCCGAGCTCAGCCTTGAAGGTGTTTCTAAAGCTAATCATAAAGTCCTTGTACGTGTTCATCGGCGTGCGACCGGCCAACGTTGATGCGTTGTCCGCCCACAGCGAGATACACTCCGGATTACGATACCCGTACTGATCGGTGAAAAATAGGTCTGGATCCTTCTCGCCCGCCTCGAGGACCCAATCCGGGAGAGGAATCTCGACCACATCGCCCACGTTGGCGCCGCACGCATGAAATGACATCACCGCCTGCACTTTCAGATCCGCCGCTTTGATCTCATCCATCACCTCCCGATACGCCTCCCAATCGTACTTTCTCGGTCCGTGACGCTCCACAATCCCCCACCACACGTCCAACATCACGCCCTCGACGCCGATGTCCCGAAGCGCTCGCAATCCACTCCGCAGAGCCTCCGGATCGTTCACGCAGCCATCGTTCGTCACCACGTTCAGCGGTAACATCACATACACCGGCACGGGACTCCTCGCGTACCTCACGACGTCTCGTTCCACCGCGCGCGCGATCCCGCTCCCATCCTCGTCCCTCGCTGCGTCGACGCCCACGCGGCGTCTTTGCCGTCGTCGCTCGCCTCCTCGCGCCCGCGCGCGCGCACCTCGCGCCCGCCCGCGCGCGCCGAACCGGTCCTCGCGCCCGAGCCCCTCCATCCTCACGCCCGCGCGCGCCACCCCTCCGTCCATCGCGACGCGCATCCTCGTCGTCACCACGCCTCGCGAACGGCCAACCGACCGGTGGATGAATGGATGACGTGGTCGGGCGAGATCCCACGCGCGCCCGGTCGCGTTCGCCCCCGAGGTCTCGGCCCTCTCTCTCGCGCGCGACGCCGCGCCACGGACTCACCCGCGCGTCCGCGCGTCCGCGTCCACCGCGCGCGCGTTCGCCCACGCGTCGTCCTCTCTCGCGCGATTCAAATCAACGTCGAGAATCCGCGCATTCCATCCATCCACGTCAGGCGGGCACCCGGGGTGCCCGCGGTCGCGGTCGCGATCGATCGATCGATCGATCGATCCGTATCGGTGCGTCCCGATCGATATCGGTGCGATCGATATCGGTGCGATCGATCGATGAGTATCGGTGCATCGGTTCCATTCGATCGGTGACGCGGACGCGCGGATGGTGCATGCGTTGAAACCGAGCATCGATCGGGTCGATCGATATCGATCGATCGATCGATCGGTGCGGTTCAGTCGGTGCGGTGGGTCGGGTCGGGTCGGGTCGATGCGGACGGGAACCATTCCCGCCTCCGCAATTGTGCGGCACACGCGCGCGTCGGGGATGGAACCCGGCACGCTCGCGCTCGTGGCGGTTCTCGCGATGGCGGGGGTGAAGGTGACGATCGGTGGATACCTCCTCGCCATGGGGTACGGGAAGTGCGGGGGGGACGCGAACGGGGGGCGGTCGTGTCTGGGATTCGGGCGAAAGGATGGCGACGTGGGCGAGGAGGCGCGCGCGCGATTGACCGGGGAAGGGGCGGAGAGCGCGTCGGGGAAACCGAAGGAGGCATAGGAGGGTACGCGATCGGTCGGTGCGCGGAGGGGTGGAGCCGCGCGCGGCGTCGGCGTCGTCGACGGGTGGTTCGGTTCGGGGAATGTGTTAGTGTTAGCGTTTGTACTGTAGTTCAGCAGCTATTACATTGTATTCGCGTCCTCACTGGATGCCTACGGCTAGTATGTCCGACACGAGACGCTTACGGAAGTATTCCATGTGTTTCTGGTCGAACGCGAGCTCGGCGCCGGAGGAGAGGTACTCGGCGTATTTCAACATGAAGACTCCGCAGTCGCAGCCATTCATCTGGAGAGGAATGTCCTTTGGATAGTCTTCGATCCATTCCTCCGGATCCCAGTCCTCACCGAGCTTGTTTTTCGCCTCATCCACGATCCAGCGCTTGAGATTTTTTACCGCCACGCTCGATTCACCGAGGAGAGAGTCGTAATAACTGATTTTTTTTTCTCTCACTTCGATCACGGCGAGTACCCAGTGCACCTCTTGGTGAATCGGGACGTAAATCTTCTCGCACTTGAGGACGTCGTATTTGAGCTTCTTCGGCAGCGTCCATCGACGAACGTTCGAGTATTCGTAACGTCCAGTCTGTTTATAGAGCTTGTTGATGAAAAACGTGCTGAAGAAGTGCGCTTTCGGTTGCGTCTCGCCCTCCGGCATGCGTCGCATCTCGCGACGGGCAAGCAGGCCGACGGCAAAATTCGCCACCTCGTCGTTTAACCACGTGCCGCGTTTCAGCGTCGCGATGTCTTTCCCGGTGGCTTCTAACGCGCCCTGACCGACGAACACGGCGCTCGCCAAGATTTCACTTGATGGTGCGTGAAGTGCGTCGTCCACAGCCTCGAGTTGTGCTTTCGTGAGTGGTTTCAGAAATTTTTTCGCCGCCTTTTCGCGTTCTCTTCGCGCCTTGTGTTCGCGCGCCTCGACGCTCAGACGCTCCAGTTGATCCTCTAATCCGCTCGCCGTGGACGACGAGAGCGCCTGACTCAACTTTTCGCGCCTAATTCTCAATGTTTCTTGCATCGAACGCAGCGTCGCCGCGTGTTTCGCGGCGAGCGAATCCTCCGGCTTCGCCCTGGCGTCGGCACGCTCGTCCCGCTTTGCCTCCAGAGCTAATCTCTGAGCGCGCCCGGTGAGCGTCCCGCTTTCGTACGACGCAATCAACGCTTTGTACGTCGATAAGCCATCCGCATCGTCCCAATTCTTCACGCTCACGTACTTTTTCAACGCCTCGCCGAAAATGTTCACTCGACCGAAACGCTTAAACGTCGCCGCTCCACCAAACGCTCCATCCTTCTCCATCGATCCATCCCTCATCCCCGCGCTCTGCGTCGCCCCCATCGTCGTCTCACCGTACCCCCTATAAACAATCGCTCTATTATCTAATCCACTCGTCTCCCTCGTCCGTCCGAACGCACTCGGCGTCAGTCTCCACGCCGGTTCACGCGCGTCTCGCCGTGCCTCCCGGCCGAACGACGTCGTCGCCGCCTTTCCACCCAACGCACGATCTCGTCCGCTCGCGCCGACGAACTCGTCGAACAGACCCAATCGCCTCGGCGGAGACGCGTACGGATGCGCTCGCGCGTACGCCACGCGTTCGATCCACGGACTCGTCCGAGTAGTCTCTCGTCGCCCCAACGCGCCTCCCGGTGTCAATACAGGCGTCACGTGATCGACCTCACCGAGCGCGCTCGCGCGCGCTCGACCACGTTCGCGTTCGAGAACCTCGAGCGTCGTCTGCGCTCGCGTCGGCGTCGCGCGCTCTGCGCCCCGCGTCGACGCCCGGTAGTCGTCGAAGGCGTCGGCGCGCGCGTTTAGAACCTTCGCGTGAGACGAGAGGATCTCGTCACGCACGCCGCCTCGAGTGTTTGTCGGTGCGTTTTCGTCGCGCGACGGACGAAGTGGTGACATTCGCGCGCGTCGACGGACGTCGGGCGGTCGCGCGCGAAGATCCGGACGCGACGCGACGCACCCTGAGGTGGGTGCGAGAAGATTTTCAAAGCGCCGAGAGGCGACGACGACGGCTCGGCCGGATTAATTGTTTGTACTCGCGGCGACGACGACGGCTCGGCCGGATTAATTGTTTGTACTCGTGTGCTTATTTAAGGTTGTCGTAAATATCAATATCGCGTCGACGCGAGTGATGTCGGTCGCTGGAATCACAGGTCGAGTCGGTCGCGAATGACTTCGGCGATGGAGTCTTCGCCGGGGCCGATGTCCTTGCACGCGTCGAGGACTTCGACGATGACGTCTTGGCGGCGCTTCCACTTCGCGCTACCCTTGTTGACGCCGGTGCTGCTAAAAGTTCGCAACACATCCACAGCGACGGATGGGGAGAGACCCGTCAAGAGGATGGCGGCGAGCTTAACATCGGGTTCGGGCTTTTCTTCGGGCTTCTCGACACCCGGACGTGCGCCGAAACCGAGACTGGCGCGACGAAGAATGCTCACTTGTTCTTCGATCTCTAAACCAGCATAAATAATCTTGGCAGCTTTCGCGTTGCGATTGGCAACGAAGCGAAGAATTTCAACGCCGTTGTACACGACGCTTCTCAGGTAGTAGGGGAGAACGAATTCGGCCACGCCAACCATGCGACCTGGTTCAGACATATTGACCAATCCAATCGCGGCTTCGCTATCGCCGAGATTCTCAATCATGACATCGATGAGCTCGGAGGCACGAGTGAGTTCGAGACCCATGAGAGCTTCCGCACCACGCGTATCCTTCGTACGCCACAACTGAGCCAGGGCCGCCGCCGCCGCCTCCAAGTTTTCAGCCTCTTGAAGAACAAACGTTGCTGCAATCGGATCCTCGTCTTGAGAGAGTTCGAGAACAACTTCTTCGATCTCTTGCTTCGAGCTGCTACGCTCAAGACGCTTTCGTAAGCTACTCGCACGATCAGTGGACTCGGATTCTTGCGCAGAAGCCGCTTCAGCCTTGGCTTGGTCAGCCGCACGCTTGGCAGCAGCTTCGGCGTCAGCCTTAGCCTTGGCCTCGGCATCAGCCTTAGCCTTGGCCTCGGCATCAGCCTTAGCCTTGGCCTCGGCGTCAGCCTTAGCCTTGGCCTCGGCATCAGCCTTAGCCTTGGCTTGGGCGTCAGCCTTAGCCTTGGCTTGGGCGTCAGCCTTAGCCTTGGCCTCGGCATCAGCCTTCTTCTTCGCCTCTGCTTCCTTGCGCTTGGCTTCTTCTTCAGCCCTCTTCTTAGCTTCCGCCTCCTTGCGCTTGGCCTCTTCTTCTGCCTTCTTCTTCGCCTCTTCTTCCTTACGCTTGGCGTCTTCCGCTGCCTTCTTCGCCTTGGCAGCTTCCTTCTCCGCCTTCTCTTGAGCCCGGCGTCGTTCCTTGGCTTCCTTCTCTGCGAGTCGCTTGGCTGTAGCCGCTTCCTTTTCTGCTTGTCTCTTCTTCTCCGCTTGTTCCTTCTCAAGACGTTGCTTTTCCTCTTCAGCTCGCTTCGCGGCTGCCTTTGCAGCCTCTTCTTCAGCCTTTCGCGCTCGAGCAGCCTCTTCCTCAGTTTTCTTTGCCTTGGCGGCAGCTTCCTTGTCGGCTTTTTCCTTGGCTTTTCGCGCCTCTTCAGCCTTTTGCTTCATCTCTTTGGCTTCTTTCACGGCGTTCTCTGAAGCAGCCTTCGCAGCTTTCTTGCGGCTCTCTTCTTCTTCTTGCGCGAGCTTCTTGCGTCGCTCTGCCGCGGCTACGCGTTCGGCTTCAGCTTCTTCGGTGGCGATTCGCAACTCTTCCGCACGCTCCGCCGCCGCCACCGCCTCGAGGCGACGAGATTCCTCAAAGCTCACAGATGAGCTCTCTTCGAGAAGGATATCATCAGTGAGCGACTCATTGAAAAATCTTCGCGAAGCCTCATCCGCTCGTACGCTCATCTCCGCGTCGTGTCGACTCAAGGTCTCAGCGTTCCAGGCGAGACGTCGCGCGTCGATTTCAGCGATGATTGCTGCTAACTCTGCTTCAAGCTGCTTGATGCGCATCTCAGCCACTTTTCTACGGGCATCTTCTTCCTCACGAAGGGCACGCTCCGCACGCACTGCAGCATCAGCTTCCGCACAGACCGCAGCGTGGCGTTGGTCCTCGTTGTGGGTTCGAGTCTGTTCTTCAGTCACAGTGCGCTCAATCGACATTTGAGATTGCGCGCGGCGCTCCTTGAATTCTTCGTAATTCTGCGAAGCAGCCTTTTCAAGCGCTTGAAGTTCTGGGATAAGCACGCTCAATTGCGATTCCATCTGCGAAATCGACGCAGAGAGGTTCTGGATCATGTTATCAATGGCAAGAGGAGAAGACGCGGCGAGGCGACGCGCATCCTCCTTGCGCTGTCGCTCTTCCATCATCTTTCTGAATTCAGCACGTCGAGCCTCTTCCTTCTCGAAAAGCTCCTTGATCTTACGCGCAAACTCATCGATTTCCTTTTGTTTCTCATCGCACATCGCATCGAAGTCAGCCCGTCGTTGCTTTTCTGCCGCTTCTTTCTGCGCGATGGCGTCAGCAGCTTGTTTGCGACGCATCTCTTCTTGCGTGCGCAAGAACTCTTCCTGTGCTTCAAGCTCAGCTCTAAACTGATCAAGGATGTCCGGGAGTTCGTCTCGGAAGCGATCCCGACGAGCGTCTTCCTTGGCAATGAGATCTTCGTCAATAGCTTTCTGGTCCTCAATTTTCTTGTTGACCGCTTTGCGTCGAGCGTCTTCCTCGGCACGGCGCACAGCTTCATCGCGAACCATTTTCTTGAGTTCTTCTCTCATTTGTAAAAGCTTAGCGTCCTCACTCAAGCGCAGCGCCGCATCTTCAGCGCGAAGTCGTTCATCTTCGGCGATTGCGGCATCGCGCTCCTTTCGGAAGTCTCGCACACGTTGAGCTTCAGCTTCGAGTTCAGCCTTGGCAGCAGCGTCGGCTTCACGTCGACGGCGTTCCAATTCTCGGATGAAATCATCGATTTGTTGCCGTTTACGGTCAACTTCGGTCGCGTGCTCAACACGTCGTCGCTCTTCTTGAGCGCGAAGGTCGTCTTCAGCTCTTTGTTTCGCCTCAAGCTCAGACTTGAAGGCTTCACGACGAGCAAGCTCAGACGCCCACGCAGATTCTTCATCAGAACGCATCTTACTGATGCGCTCTTCTTCCGCACTACGACGAGCGTCTTCTTCGGCGATCTTCTGCCGTTCTGCTTCTGCGGCGAGACGCATCGCTTCTTCGGCAGCAGCAGCTCTGCTGTCCTCCTTCTCACGACGAGCTTGTTCTTCCGTCTCACGGCGCGCAGCTTCGCGCTCCCAGTCCGCGCGGCGCTGATCTTCGCGAGTTCGGACACGCGCCTCTTCTTCGCGACGTCTACGAAGTTCATCTTGAGCACGAGTTTGGCGTTCTTTTTCTTGCTGGATAGCACGCTCCAACGCCTCTTGCCTCATTCGACTCTCCGCCTCTTGAGTACGACGCTTGTTCTCAGCTTCCACACGCAAACGCTGTTCGGCTTGATCCATCTCACGAAGAGCTTTATCCGCAGTCTCACGTCGACGGTTCTCGGCCTCAATTCTTTCAGCTTCCTTTCGAGCGGCCAAGGCAGCAGCAGCGTCAGCCTCACGACGTCGTTGCTCTTCTGCCTCACGCTTTTTACGTTCAGCCTCGGCAGCGTCGAGAAGATCTTGCTTTGCCTTCATTCGTCGAGCTTCCTCAGCTTCACGTTGCAGCTGCTCCTTGGTCTTGAATTCCTCCTTACCAACCATGTAATCGATTCTTCGCGAATCTTCCATGGTGCGCCTTAGGCCCTCTTGAGAGTTGAAGATGACGTTAGCCTTGTCTTGCTCCTCCTGGCGACGTTGCTCTTCCTCCTGCTTGGCTTTTTCCTCGCGCGCGAGCTCTTCCTCATGGAGCTCATTCTCGCGTCGACGGTTGTCTTCTTCGGCGCGAAGACGATCTTCAGCCTCGCGTGCCGCGCGGGTGGCGTCGTCGTAGGCGCGTCGACGGTCATCCTCGTCTTGCCTCTTCTTTTGCTCAGCGTCTTCAGCCGCCGCCGCTTGTGCCTCGGCACGGGAGCGACGTTGATCTTCATCCGCGATTTTGCGCTTTTCTGCTTCTTCAAGCAGCTTAATTTCTTCAAGCTGCGTCTTGTGCTTTGCTTCAGCCGCAGCGAGGCGTCTCTGCTCTTCAGCATTGATGCGCGCAAGCTCTTGAATGTACTTCTGACGACGGTTCTCCTCAGTATCCTTGAGTCTGATTCCGAGTTGCTTGAACTCTTCAAGAGCGCGGCGCTTCTCAGCGAGATCATCGTCTTCAGAATTGCGTCTGTCAGCCTCAGCCTTGGCTGCGGCTCGCATGGAGGCTTGGGCGTTCGCCGCACGAATTTCTTCTGCCTTCAACGCGGCTTCCATATCTTGCTTTCTGCGAGCGGCATCGTTGTCAGCAGCATTACGTCGATCCTTGATCTCGTTTTCAAACGCGATGATGGCATTTTTGAGGTTATTGATGTCTGCTTCCGCGTCACGACGTCGCTTATCTTCGTCATCGCGACGTCTAGCTTCATCTTCTTCCATATCGAGAAGTCTGCGCACAGCGTCTTCACGTCGCCGCTCCTCTTGGGCTTGACGATCGGCTTCTTCACGCTCGAGTCGAGCACGCTCATCATCGACCGCTCGTCTGATATCATCAGCGGCTTGTTCACGTCGAGCGTCTTCGGCTTCTTCGAGACGACGTTCCTCATCGAGCTCACGTGCGTGTTCGTCATCCCAAGTGCGTCGACGAGCTTCCTCCGCAGCGCGATCAGCGGCAAGACGATCACGCATCGCCTGGAGCTTGGCTTCTGCTTCAGCACGGCGACGGTTCTCCTCATCTTGCAAACGAGCCTCGCGTTCCAACAGCGCGCGAGTTTCCGCATCGAAACGCGCTCTGATATCGGCTTCTTGGCCCTTCGCTCGTTCGAAGTTCATCTTTGCCAGCTTGACGTCTTCATCCCCTTGAGAGCGTCGTTGGCGGATGTTGTTGCGCAGATCATCGATTTCCCGTCTACGACGATCGATTTCATCTCTAAGGCGACCGACAGAAATACCATCGCCGCCTTCTTGAGCCATGAGATCATCGAGCTCACCCTTCTGAGTTTCAACAATCACCTTGGTTGTGATGACTTCTTCAGAATAAATAGCTTCGCATTCGTCGTACAACTTATCGATTCTTTCCTTCTCGAGTCGTCGTCGTTTGTTCTCCTTGCGGCGTAATTTATTCTCTTCTTCAACAGCCTTTCGAAGAGCGTCCTCGGCTTGTTTGCGACGTTTGTCTTCCTCCTTACGAAGTTTACGCTCGCGGGCATCGATCTCCTCATGGAAGTCGGCATTGAGTTCTTTGCGTTTGTTCGCAAGGCGAGTGCTCACTTTTTCTCTCGTGGTGATCTTCGTCGTCTTCGTACGACCGTCGAGACTGTACACGACCGAAGTGCTGACGGTGCCGGCGGCTTCACCGATGCCCGAAGCAACTTCACCAATCTTCACCGGCTTCAACTCGAGCAAGTGAATGAAAAGGTACACGATGAACGCAATCACCGCGCCGATTATACTCGCATACTCCATGTTTACCACGTAAGTATAGAAAGCGCCGCTGCCAGAAAATGCACCAGCTTCGATCAAGTAGGACACGCCTGAAATGAGCGAAAGCAGGTTGGGCGCGGCTGCCACCGTGATGGCAATCATGGCGCGAGGATTCACCCCCTTGAAAAACCAATAAGGCCCCTTCGTGTCGCGAGTTTGCATGGCTTTGCGCGACAACTTACCCGCTCGCATGAGCCAGAAGTCACACAAAATGACACCAAGCACAGGAGACACCAAAAGCGAACCCACACCGATGATCCACGACGCGGCGGCGACAACTTGTTGCCACATGAGCTGCACTGGCGCAAAGAGGCCGACTGCAACGGTGATTATGAGAGCAGCTTGCTTGGAAGAAATCGTTCCACCGAGGTAGTTCTTCGTTTTCGCCCATGGGAGCGAAAACTCCTGCATATACTCCTGCGGACCAACAACGTTGGCTGCGCTGTTTGTCACGAGCGACGCAATCGCAATCGAGGCAAACAAAATCGGCTTCGGGGCTTGCGCCATGGCCGCCGCGACGATGGCGAATAAGCCAGACAACACAGGAAGCCAGAAAAATTGTCCGATGGGTGCTGTCCTCGAACCCTTGATGTGTGCGGTGTAATCAGGATACACGCTCGCGAGCGTCACCCACACGCCAACCATGAGCCAAGCGTGCTTCCAGAATTCGTCCGGCACGGCGCCCGGCAAGCCGCCCGATATCAAAGAACCCACGGCAGTCTGAGGAATACCTTGCCGCACCGTCCACGCGATAAACCCGGCAACCAACGCCAGGACGGTCTGGCCCGAAGCGAGAAGTCTCGACGACGGCACGGTGCGCAATGAAATCGCGAGCTGCACGACCCAGAACATCGCATACGACATCGCTCGCACGACAACGTCACTCTCAATGCCGGCCGCGATCGACGTCACCTTAAATAAGCCGAAAACAGCCTCACCACCGACCAAGGTCTGCACGGCATAGAGCAAAAAGCCCAACGTCGCGCGGCACGCGTCGGTGAACTCCGCCCCCCAAATTCCGAAACTCGAACGCGCCAGAATAGGCATGTTCAACTCGTACTTGGCCGCCGGATAACCGATCGCGGCGACGAACGGCATCGCCATCAGTGTCCCGAGAAACGTCGCTCCGCCCAACTCGTACCACAACAACGGCGCGAGTGTGTGTAAATTCCAACGCACGAAACCGTACGGCACGGAGTACATCACCGCGCACGTCGCGAGAGCCGCCCAGAGCGACAACTCCTTCCCCTTCTCGATCGCGTTCTCATCAGTCGTCGGCGGAATGATCAAATCTTCGTCTCCTCGCTCCACGACGAATCCCTCATCGTCCATGTCATCGTCTCCCGTTTGATCCGCGTACCCCAATCCCACGCGAGTGGCGCGCGTCCTCGCCGCCATCCTTTTCCCCGCACCCGCGCACTCTCTCTCGCGCGCCACCGCACCGACGACGCGCACAACCTCTCTCTCACATTCTCCTCTCCCACGCACGCGCACCGCCACCTTCATCGTCCCTCTCGCGCTCGAGAAGACGCCATTCGTCCCTCTCCCGCGCGCGATCGCGCTCGAGCCGTATCCGGTCCCCCGCCGCGCGAGCGCTCTCGACGTCGACGCCGCCGACGTCTCCATCCTCGCGACGATCGACGCGGGCGCCGCGGACGTCCACGCGCGACGTCCTCACTCGACGCACGCCTCGCCGAGTCGCGTTCTACCGTCCGCGCGCGCGCGCGAGAGGGAAATTCATTCGCAATTCAATTTTCCCAATCAATTCGTTCGCTCGCGCGCGGGCTCGTGTCCGTGTCGTTCCCCCCATACATGGGGGTTTCGCGCGTGGAGTATGGAGAGGGTGAGTCGTGATCGGTCATTCGTGCAGGGGGGTATGACCATGACAACCCTTTAGTGCTGTGCGATGATCGCATTCCTGGACGTCGTGTGCGTACCGAAAGACCGATACCCACAGATGATAAGTCACGTCCGCGCGTCCCCGCCGCGCGTCCCCGCGGGGCGGGGCGCAAAGGCCGACGCGATGCGCGCGACGTCGACTTCGATGACGACTTTGACGACGGCGCGCGCGGTGCGAGGCGCGCGCGCGCGGACGAGAGGTGAGGTACCCGCGCGTCGAGGGTCGGCGCACGTCGCGCGCGCGGGTAAGAAGATGGAGGGCCCGTACGAGGCGCGGAACGAGTTCGTGATCCCGAGCGGGGATGGCGGCGTGGTGAGACGATTCGAAGAGGAGATGCGCGCGCGGGAGAAGCTCGCGAAGGAGTGTGGGGCGACGGAGGCCAAGTTAGTGATGATGAAGACGAATGAGTACGCGTTCGAGCAAAAGTGGGCGAGCAAGGAGGCGTACGAAGCGTACATGAATACGCCGCAGAGACGACGAAGCCACTTGACGGTGGGGGTGTATCAACGCTTGCCCAAGGATAAGTGGAGCGTTCCGGATAACTTCACTCCGGTGACGAAAGCGTGAGGTAAAAAAATCGTTCGAATCACGCGCGAAGCCGCAGCAGAACGTTTGTAAGTGTTGATTCTGAGTTCTACTAAAAATCGATATCGTTCTCTAAAGCGCGCCAATCTTACCTTTATACAAATCGAGGAAAATTTCCGGTCCCCAGATCGGGGAACCGTTTGCGCCCGTCTCGGGTGTCGCCAGGTCCATGGACATCGCTGCTTCTAAAGAGTCTGGATCGGGGGCTTCCGGAGAGAGGAAAAGCATCGCCAAGCCGACGCAGATTAGGATCGGTGCGGCGATGGCGCTCGCTAGAACGGCGTAAATGACCGAAACGTACTCTTGCTTGGTCATGACGGACGTCGTGTCGCCCATTTGTCGTTGAAAACTTTGCCATTCCAATTCGACGAGCACGTCCAAGAACCACGACGTTTCGTTCTTGTCCGGAGGGCACAGCGTGTTGTAAAACATGTTCACCGCCGTCTCTTCCGCCAAACGCTCCCACTCTTCCTCGTCCTCTTCGGGGGTGACCATGAAGAATTCATCTCCGGACTCGCTTTCCGGTGGAGGATCAGTGCGGAAATCGATCCTGTCGAGTCGACTCACGACGTCGCCATCTCTGTTCACCTTGTACGTCGTTCGACCGAATAACCGACACTTCATGTCGTAAACCTTCTTCCCTTCGTTCGCCAACGGATACCCAGGTGCGAGTTTTTCCCCGTACTCTCCCTCGACGAGTCGACGCACCGCCCCCTCGTGCATGGATGACAGGAGCGCGTTGCTAAACTTTTTCCCAAACATCGGCGCCCCCTCCCACTCCGCCGTCCACTGTATGAGCAAAACGCCCGGTTCGATCGACGACGCCCGACGCGTGATGAACTTGAACTCAGTCAACGCCGTTCCCGTCGCCTCACCGAATCGTTTCATCAACGTCCGATACGCCTCCGCCCCTCGCACCGCGTGCACGTCGTTGTCGTACTCGGCGTTGTGCGCCAACCTCACGCTCGATTGCGTCATGAATGGATCCCTCTCAAACTCCTCTCGCAACCGCTGCGTCGTCGCGATCTGCGTGTCCAACGTCGACGCCGACGCCGAGGTCACCGCCGCCTCCGTCGCCTCCTCGCTCCCCTCTCCCGCGCTCTCCGCCCCTTGATTGTCGCTCGCCCTCGAGACATCGCCCTCTCGTCCGTCGTTCCCAGACGCGCTCGCGCTCGCCCCCGCGCTCGCGCGCACGTTCGCGCGCGCGGGTCGTCGTCCTCGCGACGCCGTTCTCGCACCGAACGCCCTCACGCGCGCGGGTGCCGACGCCCTCGCCCCCGTCGACGCCGACATCCCCGTCGCCGAGTGCGGATGCCCCGCGTCGGCGCCCCGCGTCGTCCCGGTCGACGCTCGGTCCTCGTAGTGAAGCATCGTCGAAGACGATGATCAATCATCCACGCGTACACCGCGTGTTTATGTCACCATCGGGTGGTTGCCGATGACGTATTCGCGCATGTTTTCATCGAACGAGACGTATTCGCGGTGCGTTTTATGTTTTCCACGACCGATCGATCGTTGTTTTTTCGCTAGGGCTTTTTTCGCGCGGTCGCCCTAACTCGCGATCGCGACGTGCGCGCGTCCGCCTCTTCGCGACGCGCGCGTTCGAACACGCACACGACGCAAAAATGTCAGCGCAAATGTCCCAGAAGGAGGCCGACATCGCCATGATGCTCGCCGCCGGTTGCCACCTCGGTACCAAGAACGTGGATTTCCAAATGGAACGCTACGTCTGGAAGCGTCGCGCGGACGGTATCCACATCATCAACCTCGGCAAGACGTGGGACAAGCTCATGCTCGCGGCGCGCATCATCGTCGCGTGCGAAAACCCGCAAGACGTTATCGCGCAAGCGGCGCGTCCGTACGGTCAACGCGCGGTGTTGAAGTTTGCCCAATACACGGGTGCGAAAGCCATCGCGGGCCGCCACACCCCGGGTACCTACACTAACCAGAGAGATGCCCTCTTCCAAGAGCCGCGTGTGTTGATCGTTACCGATCCGCGCACCGATTCTCAGCCGGTTTCTGAGACTGCGTACGTCAACTTGCCGGTGATCGCGTTCTGCGACACCGACTCTCCGTTGAAGAACGTCGACGTGGCGATCCCGGCGAACAACAAGGCGAAGCACTCCATCGGTTGCTTGTACTACCTTCTTGCGCGCATGGTGTTGCAAATGCGTGGCACCGTGTCCGCGGCGAACCCGTGGGACGTCATGGTCGATTTGTTCTTCTACCGCGATCCGGAAGAGCTCGAAGCGAAGGAGGAGGAGGAAGCCGCTGCGGCCGCCGCCGCCGCCGCCGCCCCGGCGGAATCCGCCGGCTACAACGCTGTCGCCGACGCTGCGTACGCCGCGGAGTCTTGGGACGAGCAAAAGCCGCCCGAAGCTTTCCCGGCGGGTGGCTTCGCCCCGGCTGCGGGTAACTGGTCTGAGGCCCCGGCGCCGACGGGCTGGGATGCCCAACAAGGTGGTGACTTTGGCTCTGGTTTCGGCGTTCCGCCGCAAGGCTACTAAGTTCGCCGCCTCGGAACTGAACGCGGTGATCTCAACATTTGAGAATGCAGTCGTGGGTCTCGATTCGCGACTATCGCTCGTTTGTTCTGGTGATACACGCACCATCTAATTTCTAGGGAGCGGAATAGCCAGCGCGAGCTCATTAAGAAGCGTAGGAGTAAAGTTTGTAGTGTGAAACTTTCTTTTCTGAAGTTTTTTTCCGAAACTCGTCGAAACGATCCGCTATCTCTAAGTCGCTACCCTACTCTATTTTTCCTCATCCTACGCGCGATTGATCGCGTCCGCGATATTCGCGATCGCCGCGTCGAACAAATCACAATTCACCGGCATCTCAATCTCATAAAAAGGATTCTTCAACGCGTAATCGCAATACGCCTGATGCACGCGCCGCAGCGCCCCGCGCGCGTCCACCACCCCTTTCGTCGTCGTGATGAATATCTTCATCCCCGTCTCCGCCTGAAAACAATACAAATCAAACGTATCGCACTCCAGGCTCTCTATCCCCCCCCCACCGCTCACCGGCGCCACCTTTCTCGAGATCGCGTGCAACGAGTGCCACACGCTCGCCAACCGCAACTGCGCATTCGTGTCCAAACCTCCTCGTCCACCGCCACCAGCGTCCTCAAACGCGCGTCGATAGATCAATCCACCCGACTTATTCACGATCCACACGTCCACGCATCTCGCGCGCGCCATCGACGATCACACGCTCGCTCTGCCGTCCACCGCGCGCGTCATCCATCCATCGCGCCCCTCGCCCCGGTCGCTCGCCCGGTCGGTCGCCGCGCGCGCGCGCCATCGCTCGACCCACGATCGCCCCGACCGACCGCGGGCGAATCAAAACGAGGGACTCACGACCGATCGTGACTCAGCAAGCCCACGACAGAATCCCTGCGCCAATCACAATCCTCGCGCGAGGGCAAAAGCGCGCGCGACCGAACGCCGTCGCGCGACGATGACGCTGGGCGCGACGTCCGGCGCGGCACGTCTCGACACGAGAGCGAGCGAGCGAGCGAGCGCGTCGATCGATCGATCGACCGTCTGAGTCTGCGTGCGCGCGAGGTTGGAACGAGAGAGGATGACGCTCGCGAACGCGACGCGCGACGCGGCGGCGCCGGGGATGATGATGATGATGAAGATGCGCGGGATTGGGCGATCGAGGAGGTGTGGTCGTCCGGGCGCGGGGGCGAGACGCGGGAACGATGCGGTGGCGCGCGCGGGTAAGAGACCGGCGCCGGGTGATCGTTTGTATAACTTCTCGGCGGGACCGGCGACGCTGCCGTTGGATGTGCTCGAGGAAGTGCAGGGAGACTTGGTGAATTACAAGGGGAGCGGAATGAGCGTGCTCGAGATGTCGCACCGCGGGAAGGATTACATGGAGATCGCGGCCAAGGCTGAGAGTGATCTTCGAGAATTGGTGGGCATTCCGGATAACTACAAGGTGCTCTTCTTGCAGGGGGGTGCGTCGTCGATGATGGCGTCCAACTGCCACAACTTGGCGACGGCGACGGACAGCGCTGATTACGTGCTCACCGGCGCGTGGAGCGTCAAGGCGCAAAAGGAAGGTGCCAAGTTGCTCAAGAACGCGAACGTGTGCGCGACGTCCAAGGAACAAAACTTTACCACGATTCCGGACGTCAAGGATTGGAACCTCACCGAAGGCTCCAAGTTTGTGCACATTTGCTCCAACGAAACCATCGGCGGCGTCGAGTTCAAGGAAGTTCCGGACGTCGGCGACCGCGTTCTCGTGGCTGACATGTCCTCCAACTACTTGTCCAAGCCGATCGAGGTCGAAAAGTACGGTGTCATCTACGGTGGCGTGCAAAAGAACATCGGTCCGGCCGGTATGGGCATCTGCATCGTCCGCGACGACTTGATCGGCAACGCCCGCGCGGACACTCCGTCAATGTTCGATTACAAGATCATGGCTGACAACGATTCCATGTACAACACGCCGCCGTGCTTCACGTGGTACATCTCCGGACTCGTCTTCGCCAAGCTCCTCAAGGATGGTGGCCTCGCCGCCGTCGAGCAACGCAACATTGAAAAGGCCAACGTGCTCTACAACGCCATCGACAACAGCGACGGCTACTACGTCTCCCCAGTTGACAAGCGATACCGCTCTATGATGAACGTGCCGTTCACTTTGGCCGGTGGCGCGGACCTCGAGAAGGAATTCCTTGCCGAGGCGAAGGCGGAAGGTTTCGAAGCGCTCAAGGGTCACCGCTCCGTCGGCGGCGCTCGCGCGTCCATCTACAACGCGATGCCGAAGGAAGGCGTGGAGGCTCTCGCGTCCTTCATGAAAGACTTCAAGGCTCGCAACGCGTGATTGGATCTACAAACTATGCATAATAATACACAACACTAACTTAATTTCTCTTTCGTCCACCACGGGTCTAACGCGCGCAACACCGAACCGCTCGGTCCCAGCGCCGAGTCTTGTTTCAGATGCATCTCTGACGCGTGCAAGCCCAATCTTTCGTCTGGTTTCTGCACGCGAACGTCGCTCTCGTCATCCTCTGGACTGCGATACAGAGTTTCACCAACGAGAGGGGCGCCGAGAGCCGCGAACTGGGCGCGTATTTGATGGGTTCTTCCCGTCAAGAGTTCAACTCTGGACTCGTAGTATCCGTCGCCCACGGGCAGGCTCTCCAACACACGGAGTATACACCTCTTCGGACCACTCACACCTCCTCGTTCGCCGCCGCCACGAACGGCGACTTTCGCAATCTCACCCTCCACATCGTCCGTCTCGATCTCAGTCATCAGCATCTTTCTCGGTCCCTCGGTCGCTGGCGTCGCGTCGTGGATGTGAACACCGACCGGCAACGACTTCGTCGTCAAGACGCGATACACCTTGGTCACCATCCTCTTCGCCAGCATGTCGCCAAAGTCTTTCGCGAACGCTGCTGTCGTCCCTAACACCAACACACCCTCCGTTCCGACGTCTAATCTGTGTATCGGCTTCAGCGAGCCCTCCTCCGCGCCCAGCGTCTTCTCGAGCATAGCGAGACACGACTCGCGCGCGTTGTCCACCGTCGCCACCACGCTCACCCTCGCCGGTTTATGCGCCACCACGAATCCATCTCCCGTCTTCAACACACACTTTTTCCAATCAATCGCGCGACACTCTGGAAATCTCTTCGGGTGCACGTGAACTCGGATGTAGTTTCCCTCGCGCACGCCGAGCGCGGCGCCGTCGGCGAGCGCCAGTCTCCTCGCCCGACGCTCTCTCGCCACCCCTCGAAGCTCTCTCGGCGGCGGCGCCTCCGCGAACCACACCGCACCGATGTCCAAGAGCTCCTCCGCGTACGTCGCGTCCACGCCGTCGTCTCGAAGCTCGCGCGCGAGATACTCGACCACCGTCGTCGTCGTCGGCGTCGTCGTCGCCACGACGAGGTGTCGCACCTTGGCCGGGAGCGGGGGATCCGGGACGGGAAACAGGCGCAGCGAGGACATCGCGCGCGGGCGCACGATTTGTTCGCGCACCGCGACGCGTCGCGCCGCCGCGGCGAGTCGCATCGAGGCGAGAGATGGCGCGCGAGGTGCACTTTTTCACTCCTCGGCGCGCCATGTGGGCGCGACGCGCGCTCGACGCGCGTCCGCGCGCGCGAGGACGCGGTGGGCGCGCGCGCGCGAGGACGACGACGACGATGCGGAATCGCGTTCTGTTCGAACCGCGCGAGGTGGACGAGAGGACGAGGACGGTGCGATTGGACGGGAGCGACTCGCGAGCGAGACACGTGCGAGAGGTGTTAAGGGCTGGGGAGGGAGCGAGGCTTCGCGTGGGAACGGTCGACGTCGGAAAGTGCGAGGCGACGATCGAGCGCGTGGATGAGGACGGTGGGATGACGGTCGTGTTGGATCCAGAGGACGAGCGCGCGGAGGTGCCGAGGGTGGACGTGCTGCTGGCGACGCCGAGGCCCAAGGTGCTGCGGCGATTGTGGGCGCCGTTGGCGTCGCTGGGCGTCGGGCGAGTGGTGCTGACGAACGCGAACAAGGTGGAGAGGTATTATTTCGATAGCAAGGCGTTTGATCCAGAGACGATTCGAGGGGAAATTTTGCGAGGATTGGAGCAGGCGGGAGACTACGCGGTGCCGCAAATCGGCGTCGCCAAGCGTCTGCCGCCGGTCATCGATCGATTGGCGGGTGTTTTAGGCGACGACGAACCCGATACGAACGGTTTTGAGTGGTTGCTCAACGGAGACGATGGTTGGGATCGTAAGCCGGACGTTTTGCTCTTGGCACACCCGGAGGTGTCGCCGACGAGCATGGCGGACGCGCTGGCGGGCGCAGACTCAAACTCGCGAGTTGTCATTGCCGTCGGGCCCGAGGGGGGATGGACAAAATATGAGCTCGAGTTATTCGAAAACGCGGGGTTCAAGCGCGTGGGCCTAGGAAGTCGCACGTTCACCACGGACGTGGCGTGCATATCTCTTGTGAGCGCGGTGCGAGAGCGCTTGCAGAATTGGCTGTAAACTAGACTAAGTTAGATATAACGTCACTAGGACATAGCAAAGACGATATAGAGGCAGTAAAGCATCATGCAAGGATACGTGACGATCATTCGCTTCCCCTCAGATTGTGGCATGGCGTGAATCAACCCCGCACTGGCCTTTCTCGAGCTCCACAAGACGCTGAGTGCGGCGAAAACCATGCTCAGCGTTCCCGTCTTCGATGGGAGGAACAGCACGATCGCGCTGTATCCCACCACCGGTAACAAAGCGTAACCCAAAATACTTCCACACCTATTCAAACCGATCCCCTCACCACCACCTATGATTTGATTCAGCAACCAATACATTCCGAGAGACGCCAGCGTGCTCCAACCCAAAATGTATCCAAAGTGTAGCTTCCCAGCCAACAGATTCATCGTGCCCATGATGAGGCAAAACAACAGCGGTCCCGCGAGATCTTCATCCGATGTGTCCTCCACCTTGAACGGATGCAACACGCCCATCGTTCGACGATAAATCTGTTTCGGATCCACGCCCAGTTCCTCCAACAGCGGTGGCTCGTCCTCCACACTCGTGAACGAGGGCGCGCGATCGTGTCCACCACCGAACCCGAATCCACCCCCACCACCTCCACCACCGCTCGGGGCACCGCCGTACGCCCCCGCACCCGTCGAACTCGTCGCTTGCGGGTTCGAATACGCCTGGTAGTTTGGGTAGGCGGCAGCGTTGAAATCCATGAACTGCATGTTTTGCCCACCCTGCGGCGCCGGTTGCGGAATCTGCGCCATGTCGCACGCGACGCGCGCGCGTTCGACGCTCTCGACGTTCTCTCGCCGCTCGAGTCGACGCGAACCCTTCGCGCTCGCGCTCGCGCGAGTTCGAGTGCCGTCGCGCGAGCCGTTTGCCAATCTCTGTACTCTGAGGAAATTTCTCCGATGAGCTCAAACCGGAGGGTCACGATTGGACGCGAGTCCCCCCGGCGTCGAGGCGCACCTGGGTGAGTTCGACCGCGACATCGTCCGCCGACGCCTCTTTCAGACGCACGACATCATGGTACGCGCGCGCGACGCGAACGATCGATCGAAACGAGCGTCCCGCTCGCGCGTCGTCCTCGCGCGTCGTCGTCTCGCGCGTCCACTCGCGCGACGCGCGTCATCGCTGGCGAGGACGATGCGCGCGCGGTCGCGATCGAGGCGGTGGAGCGGGGGGTGATGCGCGCGCGTGGAGGCACGCGCGAGGGTTCAACTCGGACGACGCGGCGCGAAAACGATGTGGGATTTCGCTCGCGGTGTTTTCGCGCGTCGATGGCGTCGAGGGGGCGCGGTGTCGACGGTGAAAGGGATGAGATCGCGTGGCGGATGGCAAGCCCTAAACGCTCTGGAGGCGGAGCGTGCGCGAGACGACGAGACGAAGAGGGACTGACCGAGACGTTTTCACCACCGCAGCCGTCCAACAAGACTTTCAAGGTGAAGAAGATTTTGGGGAAGAAGGCGAAGCAAAACCGCCCGCTTCCCCAATGGATCCGTATGCGTACGGACAACAAGATTCGGTACGTCTCCTTTCAGGGTTTTTGACGGCGCGAGATTCGACCCGACCCGCGTGCGCCCCAGTGCGAGCACATCTCTTCCCATTCGTGTTGAACGAGAGTATTGACGACATCGCTTTCTTTTCCCACAATCACAGCTACAACGCGAAGCGCCGCCACTGGAGACGCACGAAGCTCAACTTGTAAGTTGCGCGTCGGGACTGGTGTAGACTGCTCGTCGTCTCGCCGCGAAGACGTTTGTGCTTTTGCGTGGATTAGCGTTCGATGCGAACATATTGCGCGAGTACGGCGTCTAGCGTAGACGATGAGCACACTTAGCGGATTTCATAAGAAACGTAGTTCTTTTCTTTTCTCAAACGTGGCGCGTTGCGGGCGCCTCGGTCGGTTTCAACTTTCTCATTCCTCAGTTTGTGATCACACGTCGCTCGTGCCTAGGGGCTGTCGTGCGCACGGGCTATGTGGTCCTATGTGTCTCTGTGTCGCGTGTACGAGTGTGCACGCGCGTGTGTGCGTATTATTCGGGTATTATTCGGTGGTTCGTCTCGTCTCGCCTCGACGTCGCCTCGCCTCTCGCTCACCTCACCACCTTCCCTCCCGCGTCCATGGCGCTATCCTCCGTCCCACCGTTCCCGCAGACTTCACTCTCCGTCTTCTCGCTCCCTCCGCTCGTCCCTCCCGCGCCTCTCCCCCCCGCTCCCGCGCTCTCTCGCGCCCTGTCCAGACTCTGTCGCATCGCCCAATCCGCGCTGTCAAAGTGTTTCACATCGCTCGCGATCAATCGCGGTTTCGGTCGCACGTCCCCGTACTTGGCCTGAAACTTCGCGCTCGCATCGTCCTCGTCGCTCATCCCGCGCGTCGCGCTCTGACGACGACGACGCGCGCGCGTTCCCACAATCCACCAATCATTCACCCATCCGCGTCAGAATCAATCACTCGCACGCCCCCGCGCGCGGCACCCACCCGCGGCGCGATCGCGTCCGTCGTGATCGTGGCGTTTGTTGCTTTACTAGATGCTTCAATACGTTCGTGTGATCAGTACACAAGACTGAAAATGACGAACAATCGATCGAATCGTGACGATGGTCAAACGTCACGATGGATCGACGTCGACGCGCCCGGCGGTGGGCGCGGGGATGGATTATCGGATGCGCGCTCGATCGATCGCCGAGCGACGCGCGCCGCAGACGACGACGACGGAGCGCGACGAGTGCGCGAGCGAGCGAACGGATCGATCCGACGCGCGCGCGTGTGTCGGATCGGTCGGTGAGACGAGGCGAGGGAAGCGCGAAGCGCGAACGCGCGAGGGAATCGAATCGCGAATCGATCCATCGGCGCGCCGATCGACGACGCGTGACGTTCGGTTCGCGCGCGTCGAGAGATGGCGGTCGCGGTGATGATGTCGATGCCGACGATGGCGACGGTGGCGAGCGCGAGGGCGAGGACGAGGGCGAGGCGATCGGCGGTGGTGAGAGACGCGAGAGGACGAGGGGGACGCGCGGGCGTTCGGGCGAGGCGGACGGCGACGCGCGCGGGGTCCTCGGAGGGTGAGGATGGGGACGTGAGCAGTGAGGATATGTTCGAGGCGGTGGCGAAGGAGATGACGGCGGAGAAGAAGGCGTCGAGGGACATCGAGGAGACGGTGTCGTTTAAGAAGAGAGGCGGGGCGGCGAACGCGAACGACGACTTGGTGAGTAAGCTCACGGAGCGGGCGAAGGATCCGGAGGTCGTGCTAAAGGCTGCGGCGGGCGCCATCGCGGCGGGCGCTGCTATGGCGTTCACGTCCGAGCCGGGAGCGGCCATCGCTGGGGTCGGCATGGCGGTGTTCGTGGTGAAACTGCTCGAGTTGCTGGCGGCCAATCCAGGGACGACCAAGGAGGAATTCAACGCGAGCGTGAAGACGGAGTTGAAGACGGTGCTCGATAAATTGCCGAAAAATGTCGACAAGGAGTCCATCGCCAAGCGCGCGTCCGAGACGAGCTCGGCTGTCTTCGATCGCGCCAAGCAATTGACGGATTCTTTCGACGAAGTATTCACCGGTTCTTTCGACGAAATGTTCAGCGGCAACAACGGCATGAAACCGGTGGAAGAAACCAAGCCGGCACCGGTTGAGAAGGCGCCCGAACCGGTGGCAGAGGTGAAGGCCGAACCGGTGGCAGAGGTGAAGCCCGAACCGGTGGAAGAGGTGGAGCCCGAACCGGTGGAAGAGGTGAAGCCCGAACCGGTGGAAGAGGTGAAGCCCGAACCGGTGGAAGAGGTGAAGCCCGAACCGGTCAAGCCTGAGCCGGTGCCCGTCGTCGCGGCGGCGGAGGCAGCTCCCGCCGCGCCGACTCCCACGGAGAAAAAGCGAGTGGAAGAGTGGGAAAATGCGCTGCTCAAGTTACAGTATAGCGAACAAATCATCGAAGACATTCGTGTCGCGGATGCCAACGCGGTCGAGCGCGCGCATGCGCGACGACTTGGGTTGGATTTCACTCCCGAAGTGGCGAAGAAAATGCCCGGGACCGAGTACAGCTTTGCGGACGCGGGCTCCGTTCAAGCCGGTGCAGTGATTAGCGCTTTGAATAGTGCCGACAAGGGTTATTCCTCCAGCAACAACCGTGCTCGCTCGCAGCAACGCGATATGGACAAGAGTGTCGAGGATGTCGTCAGCTCTGACGAGACGCCGACGCCGTGGTGGAGAAAGGTGATGGATTTCATCGTCTCTCTCTTGGTGTTCGCCGCTATCGGCTCGATGCTCTACTTTGTCGCTCGCACTTTCATGTAAAAGACGCGCACTTTGCAACATACATTTAATGAACAAGCTTTCAACTACAACTCATCACTATCACGTCTTGAGTAGAATCTCTAACACGCTATCGGGCGCGATGCGCATGACGTCTTCGTCATCCGCGATGAGCGTGTCCGGCACTTTGAAAATTTGCAAAACCTGCACCGGTTTCACTCTAAACTTGAGCGCTATTTCTTCGCGTAATTCAAGATAGGTTTGACAACCGAACGGGATCTCGCGGTAGAAACGCTCGTTGGGAACCTTCACCTTGAGGCACACCGCCTTGTCCACCGGTTGTCCCACGACTTGGTGCTCCGCCTTGTCTCGCATGCGACGAGTGTTGTCTATTACCATCGCCGCGTCTTCGGGCGAGAGCACCGCGGTTTCTTGAAGCTCGGTAAAAAATCTAATCTTTAAAGTCTCTGGACGAAGCTTCGCCGGCACCGAAGCCCGCCGATTGATTGTGAGGTGGACGTCCAGCAAATAGCCGTGCTTGACGTCGTAGAGGAGCTCCACTACAGGTAAATATCCTTCCCATCGAGTGACGTCTTCTTCCTGCCATCTAACGCGTTGAAGCGTGACGTCGCCGTCCGCGACGCCGTCTTCACCTATGATGGACTTGAAGGCTAAATATTCGTCGAGCGCATCGAGATTGAGGGGCTTATTCACCTTGATGCGGTAAGAAATCTCCCCTGCCGATTTGTCGTTGATTTGTCGAACGAGATAATACACGGCGAACGCCACGCCGACCCAAACACACAGGCTGAGGGTGAACCACACCAACGGTTTATTCATGAACGGGTTGACGATGTACGTTTGCGCCCAGTCCGTGTGTACGACGCTCCATTCACCGGTGATTCTATCCAACAACTCGAAGGCGAGCAAACCTGCAAAAATGAATTGCATTGCGTACAAGCTCGTGCCCTGCTTGCCATTCGACTTCATCTGTATCAACATCTCACCGCTGCTCCCACGAATGTCCTCGTGCACCCGCAAGGTCTGCGCATCGGCGATAGTGTCCACCATGATGCGTAAACCGTTAATTTCTTCCCGAGCCGCCTCGAGAATTTTGCGCATATCCTCCACGCGCACTTTCAAGTCATTCAACATCACCTTCAATCCGAGAATCTCGTAGAGTCGTTGGCCAGCCGGTGAGTCTGGAATGGCGTAAATGCTCTCGTCTTGATCGATCGATTCTCTCAGGTACACGAGAATTTCCTCGAGAAGGATGATATCTCGCGAAGTCTCGGCGAGCGTGTGTCGAATGTTGGCGACACTGTTAGGATCTTCCTCGTGATGTCTGATCATCTGTCGAACGAGCTTGAGGATATCATCCGTCATGAAAATTCTACTGAAGACGTTGTTGACGAACACGTCTCTCGATCTGATGGATAAATACATCAACATGACTGGTTCTTGAGCCTTGGCGTTTGGGCCGCTGAGTAAGATACCGTGAGAACCCGTGATGACGACATCGCGATCGGTGATATCGTAAGCCTGATGCGTGTCGCCCAAAACTTGCCTCAACTCGTTCTCGAACGCATCTTTGTCCATGTACATGTCGGCCGCTTGTTGTGGCGCGATGCGCTCGGTGATGATGATGTTGATTTTGTCTCTTCGTTCGGCGCTGCCTAGGAAAACTGTTTGCAGTAAATCCCGCTGATGCTCACTCAAAAGTGAGTCCAAAATCGTGCTCGAGTCCATGTGAACGTCGACGAGGAGACGAGCCAAGTTGTCCAACGAGATGTTTTCGAGAATTCTATCCATGACGGATTCAACCATCAACCCGTGCACCACTGTGCCGTCCTTGCGCAAGTGAATGCCGAAATGCTCGACTTGTACGATGCCGTCGTCCTCGGGATAGTGAACTTGTGCCTCTATATTGGTGAAACTCGTCGTGTCGTGATCGAGGATGCTCACATTCGTCAAACCCGCGGGGATTTCACACTGCGTGTTCGTGGACTCGGCGTCGACCTCCGGCGAAAAGAATCCCCCTTGGCAGCGATCGTTTGAACCGAGTTTCATGTTGAGGTTGACGATTTGATTCACCCCAAACGGCACCCACTCACCGACGAGGATGGTGACGTTCGAAACCGTGATGACTTCGTCCAATTCATCGCGAATGGTGCTGTCCTTGGTGGCGCTCTCCGCCGCGCGGTGGGAGTTGGACGATGTCACCGGACCGCCGACCCGTCGCAAAACCAGAGGTAAATAGGGCGAGACGACGTACGACACGTCTTCAACGTCCGTGATCGTGGATTCGAACGAGATAGTCTCGTTTCGCAGGTGAAACTTTTCGTCTTCAAACACAACTTGCAAAAGCTTCCCATCGGCGACGCACAGCTCGTCCACCAGTTGCCGATTCTCTTCGCTCATCCTCTTACTCACCAACGCCAAGCCCGCCGTGGTGATCTGAAACGCCAAGACGCTCTGATGTTCCGTGCTCTTCAATCTCAATCCGCGGATGAGCTCACCCTCGATCAAATCGTCCAAATCATCCACGCCCTCCTGCGACACGTTGAGATACAGGCGCGTATTCTTCACCATCGTCGACTCGGGCGCGTAATCGTACTCGAACACCTTTTGCACGATTCCCTCGTAAATTAAAACCAACAGCGGCAACTTCCGCACCCACCGCTCCTTGTCATACACCGTCTGCGCACAATTCGAGTACTTACTCACCAAGTACAACAACTTCAGATGACTCGCCGTCCAATAGTCGTCGTGAAACCGCCGTCGCTCTCTCTTCACCAACCTCCCCTCTCCACCCCTCGGATCCATCAACGGTCGATCCTCATACTTCATCGCCAACGTTTGCACCCCTTCCCTCTCCTCGCCCCATCCTCGCGCGCGCCCCCATCCCTCGCTCGCGCTCGAATCCCCCCGCGGCTCGTTCGTTCGCCTCCTCGCGCGCGCGTCCCCTTCGTCGTCGCCGCGGCGCACCGCGCGATTCCCTCGCGCTTTCTCTCGCGCGGACGTCTCCATCGGCGTCTTCACCGTCTCTCCTCCTCCTCGCGCGTCGTCTCGCGCGTCCTCGACGCGGGAGACACGCGCGTCGGAGTGTCGTCTCTCGAGCAACGGATTGGATTCCATGCATGCATGCATGTCATGCCATGTCATGCCATGCGTGGAATGCATGAGGGAATGCGTGCGTTTTCGAGGGACGTGACGGGACACCCGCGCGCGTCTCGAACGCGTCGGTCGACGGAAATCGCGCGACGCGCGATGGTGGCGTGTGATGATCCGAAGTGGGCGCCCGACGAACGCACGGGCGCCCCCGTCGTCGTCCTGCACACGACGCACGGGGACGTGACGCTCGAGTTGTATTACAAGCACGCGCCCAAGACGTGTGAAAACTTTTTTGAGCTCGCGAGGCGAGGGTACTACGACGGCACGGTGTTTCACCGCGTCATCGCGGATTTTATGATTCAGGGAGGCGATCCCACGGGGACGGGGCGGGGGGGGGAGAGCGCGTTCGGGGGGAAGTTCGAGGATGAGATCAGTAAAGGATTGCGACACGTCGGGGCGGGGATCTTGTCCATGGCGAATAGCGGGCCGAATACGAATAAGAGTCAGTTTTTTATCACGCTCGCGGCGACGCCGTGGTTGGATGGAAAACATGCGATTTTTGGACGCGTTGAGAACGGTATGCACGCGGTTCGGGCGCTGGGGGCGGTCAAGGTTGATAAGAACGACAAGCCGCTGAAGGAGGTGAAAATTCTTCGCGTGACGTGCGATGATAGAGGGTTCTCTTGGTACTAGAGGGGTTGTGAATGATGATACAACGGTAATGTAGACAAGGCTGTGGTTTGGACGCGCATCACGTTAAATCGTCGCCTCCGTCCGCGCCTTCGTCGGTAAATTCGACACCCATCTTTCGCGCCATGTCGCCGAGGTCGTGAGACGCGTTCGGGAGTCTAGTCGCCAAACGCGCGAAGGCAACGTCTAAGAATCGCACGCACGAGCCGCTTTCGATCGCATACTTGATGTTATCGATGTTCGATTCGCGATACGCGCTGAGCAACTTGTACGCCACCTCTCGTTCCTCGCTCTTGTCGAAACCGGGAACTTCGTGAATGTCGTTAAACGCCGCCTGCGCGTTCAATCCATCTCCATCGTACAAAAGCGCGATGATGGCGCTCAGATACGCCTTGGACAGCGAATGCATCTGTCCCGCGCGCGAACACGACTCCGCGTACTTCATGCACGCGTCCGCCGCGTCTTGATACTCTCCCATGTGCAACAGTATCGCGCTCAACCGACGGTGATGGTCGTGCGCCGCCGTGTCCTTCCCCTCCTCGCTAAAAACCTCCACCGACCGTCTCAGTAGCGCCACCGCTGTCTTTGGATCTTTCGTCTCGATCCCTTTCGCCGCTCTTCCCAGCGCCTCCGCGCCCGCCTGCCCTCGATCCGCCAACGCGTACGACTCGCACGCGCGTTCCGCCATGGCCAACACCGCCTCCCCCTTGACCGGTTCACACCTCGCCAAGGCCTCCGTCCCTCGCTCCAGCGCTTTGGCCGCGTGCCAGTAATCGTCTAATCGCGTGTGCGCCTCCGCGCTTCGCTCCTCGGCGTCCGCCGCCATGACAAAATTGTTCGATCCACGATACGCTCGCGCGGCTTCTTCGTAGAGTTCGATCGCCTTGTCGAAATCTGGCTTCCATCGCAGCATCGACGGCTTCATGAACCCATCGGCTTTCTTCACGAGGTTCTTGGCGTTGATTTCGTTCGTGCTCGCCATCGCGCGCGACGGTTTCGCGGCCTCGCGGGCGCGCAGTGGCGTCGGCACCTGGAATCTGGATTCTTTCATTCGCTCAACCGACGCGCTCGTCGCGGCTTTGAACTAAAAAACGGTTGATTACAACTCTATATCTGGCGTCTCAGTCTGAATTTTTGAAGGAACTATCGTACGACGCCGCGGGCTCGAGTTTCTTCGCCTCGACGAGCTTGCGAACCGCCTTCATAAAATCATCCTGCACGCAGTAGTCTCTGTCGTCGCGAATGGCGAACATGCCGGCTTCCGTGCACACGTTTCGCATGTCGGCGGCGTTGAATTCCTCGGCAATCTTGGCGATGGACTCGTAGTCGATGTCGCCCTCCTTGTTGAGCTTTTGCGCGTGGATCTTTAAAACCTCCACGCGACCTTGCTCGTTGGGGAGCGGGATTTCAATCTTTCTGTCGAGACGTCCGGGACGCATCAACGCGGGATCCAAGACATCGGGCCTGTTGGTGGCCATGATCATCTTCACCTTTCCTAAGACGTCGAAACCGTCGAGCTGGTTTAAGAGCTCCATGAGCGTGCGCTGAATCTCACGATCGGCGGACGTACCCTCGGAGAAACGCTTCCCGCCGATGGCGTCGATCTCATCCATGAAGATGATGCACGGCTCGTGGTCGCGAGCGTACCCAAACATCTCTCTGATCAATCTCGCGGATTCACCGATGTACTTATCCACTATAGCGCTAGAAACAATCTTCAAAAAGTTCGCATCGATGTTACTGGCGATCGCCTTGGCGAGCAAGGTCTTCCCCGTCCCCGGCGGACCGTAGAGCAACACGCCCTTCGGCGGCGCGATGCCCACGCGCACAAACAACTCCGGGTTCATGAGCGGTAATTCGATCGATTCGCGAAGCGCGCGAATCTGCTCGCCGAGACCACCGATGGAGCTGTAATCTACGTGTCCCGTGGATTCGCTCAACATGTTAAACACCAACGGATCCACCTCCCGAGGAAGCGCTCGCATGATGGTGAGCGTCGTCATGTCCAGCGTGACCCGCGTCCCGTTGACGAGTTTACTCTTATCCAACTTGGTCCTGCACCCGACCACGTATCTCGGACCCGAGCTTGCCTTCACGATGAATCTATCCTCGTCCAACTGTCTCAAAACCTCTCCGATAATCTGTCCCATTGACTGCAGCGCCTTCAAATCGTCCTCCGTCTTGTCAAACGTCTTTCGAATCTCAATCAACTCGAACCTCGACGCGCGCACTCTCGCGTCCAATTCCTACGTTTTCGACCGCGCGCGCGCGACACCATCGTCAGTCTCTCTCTCGTTCGCCTCGTCTCTTCTCTTCTCGCGCGCGCGCCTCGCTCGCCTCGTCCCGACTCGCGATCTCCCTCGACGCACCTTGTGCTGTAACAACAATCCCGCATACTTTCTCAACGCCTCGCGTCGAGGATCCGGCGGCGGCGCCGCGGGTTCGCTCGGCGTCGTCGCCATCGCGTCCGCGTTCGTCACCGGCGTCGCCGGCGTCTGCGCCTGGTCCTCGTCGCCGTCCGTCGTCGTCATCTCGCCCTTCGATCGCTCGCGCGCCCTCGCGCTCTAATCCTCGCGCCTCGCCTCGCCTCGCGTGCGTCTCTCGTTCGCGTCTCTCGTTCGCGCGCCGCGTCGCGCGCGAGTCCTCGGTCGCGTCGCCGGCGCTCGATTCGTCGGTCGCTCGACCGCGCGCGCGCGCGTCGCTTCGCCGTGCGTCGCGTTCAGGCGTCAGTCTCTCGCGTTGACCCATCGACGACGGGCGGGAGACATGGCGTCGACCGCGCGCGCGCGTGACGCCGGCGGCGACGCGTTCACGCTTCGCGGCACCACCGCCGTGGTCACGGGAGGGACGCAGGGGCTCGGACGCGCCATCGTCGAGTCGATGTGCGCGAGAGGCGCTCGAGTGTACATTTGCGCGAGAACGAAAACCGACGTCGAGGCGGCGTGTGACGCGTGGCGCGAGCGGGGGTACGATGTACAAGGGTGCGCGTGCGATGTGAGCGATCCCGATCATCGAGAGGCGTTCGTCGCGCGCGTGCGGGAGGCGTTCGGTGGGACACTGCACGCGTTGGTGAACAACGTCGGGTTCAACGTGCGCAAACCCACGACGGCGTTCACGCGAGAGGAGTACGGGAGATTGATGACGACGAATTTAGGGGCGTCGTTCGAGATGTGTAAATTATTTCACGACCAATTGCGGTCGAGCGGGGACGGGAAGATTGTTTTTAATTCGTCGGTGGCTGGTTTGACGAGCATTCAGAGCGGCGCATTGTACGCGATGTCCAAGGGGGCTATGAATCAGCTCACGCGATCATTGGCGTGTGAATGGGCGAAGGATAACATCAGAGTCAACGCGGTCGCGCCCTGGTACACGAACACGCCCTTGGCGGCGCAGGTGTTGAAGAATGAGACGTACAGAAGAGCCGTCGTCGACCGCACGCCCATGGGACGCGTCGGCGAGCCGCCAGAGGTGGGAGACGTCGTCGCGTTTCTGTGCATGCCGGCGAGCTCGTACGTCACCGGCGTTATCGTTCCCATCGACGGTGGGTTCACCGTGCACGGCTTCATTCCGCCTAAATTGTAATATTTCACGTCATTCTTTCGCTTCCAGGACGGCGACGGCGCTCCTGAAAAATGGGCGACGTCACGCGAAATCGCCGACACTTTCCGACTGGCGTCATGTCTGTGCGCGCGTTCGCCGCCTCGGCGCCCTCAACGACGAACGCGACGCGTGGCCGACGCACTGGCCACTCGGTTCGCGCGCGTCGCGTCGTCGCGCGCGCGGGGAACGCGAAAGATGAGGGTGGCAACTTCATGGATTGGTTGCGCAAAGAGATAGACATCACGTTCAACCCGCGCACGCCCGGGGCGAAGATCGCGGGTAGGTGTCCAGACACGCAGACGCAACCGAGCGAGGTGTCGCGCGACAGACTGAGCGCGGACGACGAGGCGGTGTTGGCGGCGGCATGGGACTTTGACGTGCGGGCGTTCGCGGAGGAGCTCGAGCGCGCAGTGTCCGAGGACGGCGATCGAGGGCGAGAGATGGCGGCGACGGCGGCGGCGACGAAATCGGCGGTGATGTCGACGGAGATTCTGGAAAATGAGGCGAGCGCGGTCGAGGCGGATGAGGCGGAGGACGATGGGTTTGATTATTACGAGTTGGACGGCGAGAGCGAGGGACCGCTCACGGGTAGAGAGTTGGCGTTGCTTTGCATTAAAAAGTACGGCAAGGCGCACGACATGGCCATCAAGCACGTTAAGATGGGGTCGGGCATGAAGCGTTGGGTGTCGCTGAACCTGTATGTCGGGCACCTCGGGCAACGCTCGTACCCGCAAACCGAGGAGGCGTACTTGGAACAACTCGACGTCATCTCCTATCTCATCAACAGCTGGAATCAGGAGGATTACACGCGCGCGTTTTTCCGCGAGAAACCCATCGCGCGAAGAGGTCTTCCGTCCCGGCCTCGCGTGGACACGTGCGTGACGCTCCAATTTAGCCGCAGTCCCACGTGGGACGACGAATTGGGCGACGAATTCTTTGACTTTTGATCTACTGGGTGTACTGTAATTCAACTATAAATCTGGCTTGGCAAGATTTGGCACTCGTCCCCACACTGTCTTCGGCGGCTGCCCAGAGATCTCGCACACTATCCTATTGACGTCTAAACGCCACGCTACGTCTATGGACTCGACGCTCTCTCTCAGCGCGCGAACGGTCTCGTCGCTCGCCCCCGCCACCCACAACAGAGACACGTGCGGGTCCGGATCGTCGTAATATCTCGGAAATCCTAAAGGCTCTATCGCCGCGTTCACTCGATCGATGGCGTCGATCAACGCCGTCTTCGACTCACTCGTCGTTCCCTCTCGAAAGCCCGCAGCCACGAAGGCGCGCGTCCCGTCGTCGTTCGTGAACACCCGCAGCGCGTCGAACACCGCCTCGAACGGCCTCATCGACGCCAACTCTCGACGCACGCTCTCGTACACGTCGTTCCAATCCTCTCGCCTGATCGGAAACACCCTCGACAGCGACGCGTGCGGCCCTTTCGTCGTCAACGCCTCGCACTCCTCGAGCTCGGGGAACGCGTCGACGAGCGCGCGCAGCGCCTCGCCGAGCGCGCCGTCGCGCGCCATCGCCCCCGCGGGCGCGCGCACGTGCGTCGCATAGTTTCCCTCGACGTGCGGGAACGACCGCGCGCGCGCGCCCATGGGCACGAGCGACGCGGAGTCCCGCGAGTCGGCGTCGGCGTCACAGCCGCGCGCGAAAAGGTACTCGTCGAATGGCGCACGGTGACGACGCGCTCGCGCGCTCGCTCGACGCGCGTGACGCGTGAAGCGAGAGACGTCGCGCGCGATGCGTTTTGGGCGTCTCGGTGCGCGCGCGTCGCCCCGCCGCGCGCGCGGGGGGGATGGGCGCGCTCGACACGTCGCGCGGGGGAACGTTGTACTTTTGCGAACGAACGCGCAGACTGACGCCGTCGCGACTCTCTCGCGCGCGAATAGATCGGGATGAGCAAAAAGTTATTGATTCAAATCTTGCGGATCGTGCCGCTGGCGCTGTACCTCAGAAGCGCGGCGTGCAAGTTCGGCATTCCGATCGGCGGTTGCGACGGCCCGCTGTGCCCGGTGGCCATCGGCAAGGCGGGCGACTGCGTGCCGACCGCGAACACGGCGGAGCAGTTGGCGTGGTGCCAACACGCGTGGACGCCGTGGGCGAATGGTTTGTTGGCCGTGGTGAAGGTGCCGTTGAAGGTTCGGTGCTCGGCGGCTGATGGACACGAGTTCGCGAAGATTATCGGCGCGTTGGAGGTGCTCGGCTACGCGGCGCTGTGGACGAACCCGGCTCAGGGTGCGTTCATGCTCTCGGTGATCATGGCCGGAGCGATTCACTTCCACATGACGTTCCTCAAGGATCCCGTGGGGAGACTCACGATTCAATTCGCGTTGCTCTTCGCGTCCTTGGCCATCATGTTCTTGAGCCGACCGACCAAGACGACCAAGCCGAAGACGACTCGACGCACGTCGAGCCGAAAGACAAAGCGAAGCTAATTTAACACGCGACGATTCGCCCGCAAGTTGTGAGGGGCTGATTGTTATGAAAAAGTAAATTACAGTGCATTTATGTTACACATCTGATTCGAGCGCTCTCGCGAAAAATCCATCCACCGTCGGGCACATCGCATCCGCGAGACACTCACAAATATCCAAGAGCTCTTGCGCGTCTTCCGCGTCCTCGACCTCATCCAGCCATTCGAGCGTATCTTTCGCGCCATCAAGCATGGATGCTATGTCGCACAGGCGTTGACTGAGTGATTCGCTTTGCGAAACGTCAGTCGCCTTTTGACGAGTCCTGGACAATATGATACTCATCGCGTTTTGAGGTTTTTGTTTGGGTTTCAACCACTCGTACATCTTGTTGATGAGACCAAAGTAAATCAATATTGGTTTGAGTCGTTTGAATCGTTCCGTGGCGTCGAGCTCATTCCAGGAAGCGTCCGCCGCCGCGTCGTCGCCCGAGGAGTAGGACGCGATTCTCGTACATTCGTACTTCTTCGCGTGTCTCACGATAGCAATCAAGACATTCTGACGCGCTTTCTCCCACTGTTCGTTGGACCATATGGTGATAGAAAGAACCAAACCCGCGGGAAGAAGCTGAAGATGACACACGTCGGGATCATTCCAGAGGTCAGTGTCGCAAGACAGGCGGGTGAGGAGTGCGTTGTACTCCTCCAAACCTTTTTGGGGACAGAGAGAAACCTGATGGAGTAGCAAACGCATCATGTGTGGCAGGAGATTCATGTTACTCTCTCTTCCTCCCCCTCGACAATCTGTGCTAAACGAAACATTCATCGCGAATCTACCGAGAAGCAAGCTTATGTCCACCGCCACTTGTCGCGCGCGTGTCGGTGGCGAGATGAAAGCGCCGACGGCGAAACAATTCTGCCACCAGGTGTCCACGGCAGAGATGTAAGCCGTGTCCGCGATCATTTCACCCATCACTGGAAGCAAATTATTGCACAAAGTTTCACTGTTACGCAACGCCGCACCTTCCCATTCTCTTTTGGGCGTACGCAACGCAACATCCGCTCGTTTCGCAGATTGATGACACGAAAAGTGAATCGCGTTAAAGTGAGACACCGTGCAAAGCGTCTGCGACAGCTCTTCACTCGTGTACGGTGTATTTGTGAGTTTATTGAAGCAATATATACCGAGGAGCTCGGATGGTTTGAGTTTGTAACCTTCGAAACAAACTCTGCAGACGATTGACTCTTGTTCACTCTCGGTGACCATATTCGTGTAGCCTTGCAAAGATCTCGGCGAACGGGAGACCCCTATCGTCGACGCGCCCGGACTCGATGAATTAGCGACAACTTGCATACCCATTTCACAGAGCATTTGCTCCCGCTTAGCCAACGCCTTTCGTCGATTCTCTTCTCTTGTGGCGGCTCGTAAATCATCCAGATGCCGAGCAACAATCTCAGACGCGCTCGCAAAAGTTTCCAAACAATTTTCTGCAAAACTCCCGATATCGTGTTCAATGACGGACTCGAGATGATGTAAAAGATCAATCACTTCAGCGTGCTCTTCCAAATCCAGCCTGTATCCACGCGTGATGCCGTTAAGAATTTCAAGCGCAATGGGTAACGCAAATTCTTTGATGGCCGAAGTCCAAGCCTGAGTTCCACGAATTCTTCCATCAGAGTCTTTAAAAATGTCATTGATGATGAAATCAATCACGAAGTTCACCGTTCCTTCGGACCAAACAGCCTCGAGGACGCGATGACCCGATTGATCCATGGGTATGGCTTCCGCCAAGCGAGCCGAACACTCAAGTTCGAGCTTCAATGCGCTATTCTCCTCATGTCCATGCAACTGGACGAGCTTACGGACTGAAGCGTCAAAGTTTTTCACAAGTATCGTCGTAGACTGAGTGGTAGAACCGGCGAGACGTGGGATGACCCGCGCCAGAATGTCAGCCTCATGTCGTTCTTGACTTTGAATGAGCTGCTTGAGCTGCGACAAGAAGATCTCGACGTGATTCATCTCGTTTTCGCGAACCGACATCTCGATTGCCTGTAATGAAGAGCTATTCTTGATGAGCATGGGAGAACCTGGACGCTTGGACATGCTGGCGCTCTCCACAAGTTCGCGACTTAGAATGCCAGATTTCATCGTCGGCGCACTGACTTCACCTTCAGAGCTCTGCATAGTCTCCTCTTGTTCCTCCCTCAGAAGCATCTCTATGACGAGAAGAAATTCTTTACCGGAGTGCGAACAGTCGCGAGTGAAGGCTTGCGCAGTTTCGTCGAGTAACTTCTCCAACGCTCCGATCTCGAGCATGTCCCTTCTGTTCTTTTTCAAGTAGCATGCCGAACGAAGTATTTCAAGCAATTTAGCGAAAACGTCTTCGTTCCCGGTGTACAGCACCGAAGTATCGCGTCTGATTCGAGGAAGCAGCTCAATCAGCGTGCTAAAACCATCCCCTTGCTGGAAAATGGTCGTACCGGCGAACTTGAGTTCAATATCTTCGTCTTCTTCCTTCGTCGGTGGAAGTTCATCGATTCGCTGTTCTGTCGCTTCGCCGTCCAAACCACTCAAACGGAAAGTCACGGGCATCGGCGGACCAATCGCATCGTCTGCGTTTGTGCTTTGACGAACTCGTGAATCTTGAAACAACGACGGTAGCCAAATTCGTTCGAAGACGTCCTCCACGGGCAGGTCGAGACTGATGATTTGATTCGTCACGAGCAACTCCATACCAAAATCATCCTCAACGAGACCAACCATGTCGAGTTCCCTGCAGATGAGGTTCTTCACGTCCCGCATCAGTGGCTTCGCACTCATGTTGGCGGTAGAATATGGATTACGCGACATGACACCTGGAATAAACTCTTCTTGCGTGGGGCTCTTGAGCATCCTAAGAAGATACACCTTCAGAGGTGGAGCCCGCGGTAGAACGTGATACGCCAGTTCATTCAAGATGAGTTGTAATGGCAACTTGGGCTCTTGCGGCACGCCAGACACGTGGATTTGCGCCAGCTTTAAGCATACTTTTGCTATGTTCGGCTGTAACGACCCCGATGATTCGATGATGAGAGAGAGCAGAGCATCAAACGTTTCGGAAGCTTTGATCGCTGCAGGACTCTGGCAAATTTGAAGCGCTCGCGCGCACAAAACGGCACGCACAATCGCCTCTAATCCCACTGTAACGAATCTTTCCATAAACGAAGATGACTCTGCAAAGATGTCTCTCAGTAACATAGACACAGAGTGCAGACTAACCCCAGTATCTTGGTTCGTCGAGGCAAAAAGAGCTCTCTCCGATACCGTGTACTTCGAGTTTGCATCCAGTTCTCTCTGCAGCATTGAAAGTAGACAAACCGAGAGTTTATTCGATTCGTTCACTCGTGAAATTATGGTTTCACTACAGAGTGCCAGGCTTAAAACACTCAGAAAATCACTGTAAGGCTCACTGTCCAAGTTTGGTTTCGTTCCGAGCATGAAATTCGCAATCTGAACATTAATTTCATCACCGTTACGAAGTAAGATGCTGAACACCTGCACCACCTCGTGTCTCACGAATCTGGATCCACAATTCAACGCTGCGGCGAGCCAGGGAATCAATTGCACAGTCTTTGGTAAAGGCGTTTCTTCGCCTATAGCCTCAGGTTCCAAAGATTCAAACTCTGAAAACGCACTTATCGAGGTCAGGATCTCCTTGAGAGTACTGGAATTTGTCATCGCTTGCCGGACAAACTCCAGTGCAGGTAACACTGTGTTCTCAACGACCACCGCATTCGAAACAAGCTGTTTGGAAGTGATCGCCTTACATGCAAGACTCATTAGTGCAGCGCGCTCTGCACCTTTCGCTTCGCTCATACCGGACTCGACGCGATATGTGCTTACGTGAACCAAATCCTTCAGGAGCAAAACGTCTTGATTGTTTTGCGAAATCATGCTCCCTTGCCACGTGTTGACAGAGAGTAATGCATTACCAGCACGTTCGAGTGCAGAATTGCAAAGAAAACGGGCCACGTCCTCGTTCGCAGCAGCCATATTTGACAAAATTGTACGGACAGTGCTGCAGCATGTGAGACCAAAAACGTGCGGGTTGAGCATGCGATTGAACAAGTGTTGATGAATATCGTATCCGCTCAAAGCTTTCATCCCTGCTGGAGTACGCGATAAACTTGTGCAAAGCTTTAACGCGCAAAACAGGTAGTCTCGACAGGTCCCGTAGTTGTCATTCTGTCCAGGGGGTGAACTCGATATGTCTTCATCCGTTTCAGTGGGCAAGTATTGGAGAATGGCGTCGTGCACCGAATCACACTTGCATCTTGCGGCAACCAGATCCATTCTTCTGCCTTTACTCGTCACGCTAAACATTCGTTCAACATCTTCGGAGGAGTCTCCTCGTTCGAATAATGCGGTTCGAATAGAGCTCTCTGCAGATTCTATGGATTCAAGTATTTTTGCGATTGCTTGAGACTGCGCCTTCAGTTCTTGCACCGCGTCGGAAAGATCTTCTGCGTCTTGAAGCTTTGGGTGGCGCAAGCACAACGTGGCATGCGCAGATAAAGTCGTTTGTATTTTCGCGTAACGACAGTACCCACACTCGTTACATATGAAAGCGTCGAGCTTCTCGTAGTTGATGTTTCGGCAGTATCGGCACTGATATGCATTCTCTCGACAATTCGTGCAAATTCCATGTTTGACATCAGTGACCAAACGGGCACAGCGAGGACAGTGCAAAGCCATCGTCATCTTTGCCTGTAAGTTCTCGTGAAAAGATCTGAAGACGATTTTGAGTGCCGATGCGTCCACTGGAATCTCGAATTTAAGTTCTGCTTCGTTTGCCGATGCCGGGAAGTAAAGCACTCCGAGAAATTGCCAAGACAAGCAGTCGTATGCTCGCAAAACACTCAAGTCTTTTCTACTCGTCGTGCGCCACACCTCGACCTCCTTGACGCGAATGTGAGATTTTAATTCAGTCACGTTCATAGAGATGGATTCAATAGTCATGGCCTCTCGCAACTTTGAAAACGCAGTGTTTTTGGTGAAAGTCTGATTCTTCTTCAGAGAATCGAGGGAGTGAGCAGAGAATCTGTGACAAGCGAGATAAGACACGGCATCCCGCGCGCTCGGGCTTTTTTCCAACCAGTACCTGTCGAGCGAATCACTGCCCAAGATTTGCTGTTGCTTCAGCGCACGGTAGAGATCCGCTCTTGGATGATCGCTCACGCGTAAAAGCACGTCCCGCATGCCGTGACAGAACTTGTTGATACTGTTCTGATATAGAGACACAACGTCTGAATCAGATAGCATAATGCCCTTTGCGAACTCCATCAATTCACTGCCACGGTGACCATGGTTTTGTGAACTCTCCAAAACTGACATCAGCACAACAAGAACATCATCTCGATAGTGTTCGAATGAGTACCAAATTGTTTTTAAAACGTGCGCCGCAGCGGCGCGCGTATCGTCTTCCACGGCAGCTAAGGCACATTTATGCGTCATAATGTCAAGTCCTTGAATGATCTCTCTGAGCAAGTCTCTCTTCGTAACACTCGTCTCGGGCTCACCGTCATTACACGATTCCACGGTGCACGAAATGACTTTGCATATGTTCGTAGAAATGGGAGCTGGAAGATTGGATGCCGCCATCATCAACGCACCTACCAATTCAGGGGCAAAGTCGATGTTTTCGTAAAAGTGTTTCAGACTCCTCTTGTTATCTATCGCCACCTCAAGGAATCGGTCAACTGTCTCCTTCGTATGCTGTAATCCTGAATACGGAACTTCGTCCACGAGCCAGTGCGAATTGACATCCGCCGTGACGATCTCGCGCAGAGCTTTTGACAAATTGAAAAGTCGACCGGCTTGACTCAACGCGCGAATCTCGATGTCATCGTCCCCAAGAAATTGCTTGAGTAAGAAAATTGCCTGCGACGAAAGATCTTTCGGTTTCATCGCCGATATACGAGCAAGAACTTGAGACCACTCTGACTTTTCTCGCTCGGGCAACTTACTCAGAGCAAACGAGCGAGAATGCGCCGATGCATAAAGGAGCACCGATTGAAGACAATGAATGATGCGTTGCTCTCGATTTCGCGCGTTTTCTTCGCTTTGCAATAGAGCACCGTATCCCTTCTCTGACGGATACACGTCTGTCTCACGCACATCGAGGCAACGCAAGAACTCGCAAGCCAACGCGTACGTGTGCAAAAGAGCTTCACGAGCTTCACTCGTCGGCATATCTTGTAACTGCATGCACTCCGCCGCGATAGCCAATCGACTACATATCGCATCTTGCGCAAGGATATCACCATGCAAAGGAGGAAGCTTGCACAATTCCAAGTTTAGACATTCGGGATAAGCTTCACTCAAGGTACGAATGAGTGTGATTTGTGACTTGTACAGCGTTTTCTTCTTGACCTGCATCATTGATGATACCAACTGGCGAATTCCACTCGATGCTGCGCACTTGTCGTTTCTGAGCTCCACTTTGGGCGCAAAAATACGTCGCGCTGGATTGACATCTGACGTGGTGATTGAATTCGTCGTCAAAAGATGCCAGAGTAAAGTTTCAGTAGCCACGTCGCGAACGTCTTCCCGAGTGCAGGTAACCAATCTGACCATGGACTTCACGATTTCAGCGTCGTGCTCGTGTATCAATACCGCTACCAATGCGTGTACGATGCTTGGTATGATTTCGTTCGCATCCCACGCTTCCGCAGCCACGTCCAACATAGCAGACGATGTGTTCGCTAGTGTCGACAGATACGGCGAAGAGTCCAGAAGAGTCCTCGGTCTACGCAGTGCGAGTCGACCTAGCTTTCTTACCGCACAGAAGTACTCAAAAAGGTCAGCGTCAGCGATACTAAAAGGGCTCTCGTGAATGCGAGGGCAAATTCGCTCCGTCACCTTATGACCGAAAAGAAGAGTAGAGTTATCTTTAATGTGCATCACCGTGAGCATGGTGTCTCGCGTTTGCGCTCTGAGGACTTTCCAGGCGACGAACTTGGCGTATTTATGATTCGGAGTCTGGAGCGTGATAAACTCCTTCTTCCGCAGCATGGCCTCATAGCAAATGCGCAACTTGCTCGATTTCAAGTCAAGTTTGCAATAGCGTAACGCTTGAATGATTGAAATGGTACCACTCAACCATGCCATCGCGCTATCATCGAGACCATCATCACGAATCAAGTGCCTTCTAGCGCGAGACGCACTAGAAGCAAGAGTGTCGTGAGTGTGTTGGACATCACTTTTTTGCTCGGCTTGCAGATCCTCTTCCAACGTGTTGCCATCGCACGCATACACCTCCATTCGATGAATGCAGATACTCACTTGGCTCATGGAATCGACGGAAAACTTAAATTTGGGTGCATGCACGCTATCTTTCAAGGCTTTTGACTCCGCACACGTAAACGGGATATCGTACCATCTCTTTGTTTCGCGTTCAAACGTGAAAATCCTGCCTCCCGGAAGTACAAGTTTAGACGGGGTGTACGACTGCATCGTGATTCCTCCGATGTAAATCCTGATCCCCCGAATGATTCGATTGTCATCCGGTAATTCAAGAGTGAGGTATGCCTCGATAGAGCTGGGTGACGCTATCGATCCATCTTCTGATTGTAGAATACTGCGCAACACCGCTGGAGTCGATCCTCGATTGAAGCTTCCACCAAAATCAACGCTTGAAGTAACTCTGGTGAGCTTTTCGAAAAAGTTGTATGCAAACTTCATCTCCTTCGTTTTGATTCCATTCTTCCGTTCATCCGATCTCATGGTTTTCGGTGTGGGTAAGGACTCTACGCTACTGTATGTGTGGATCTGCATCGAACCGTCGCTGCGTAAAACAATGAGTGATGAGGGAAAGTCTCCCGATCCAGTTTTTTGATACCCCGCGTAGCCTACAATGCTCGCTGTAGATGTCTCAGCAACGACTTTGTCAACCTTTGTGTCCCCGACGGCTAAAAGTGCTATCGATTCACCGATACATTCCGCCTGCATGAATACATGCTTTGGCATCAGTAACGTCGCGTCGGGACCCGGTTTGTTTGGTAGACAAAAGTCAAACACTTTTGATGGTTTACGCTCACACACCTCGACAGTCTTCAAGATTTGAACATCGATGTCTTCATCAGTATTTACACTGACGCGCGTAAAGATGATCTCGCCGGCAGAAGAATGCACGATTGCGATGCCATGACACTGCGAATACGTAACCGCGCGAACCTTGTCGCAAACACCAACTTTTGAACTTTGATCCAATTGAATGCTTTTCGCTTTCGATGTTACTTTCACGTAAAATGCATGTAAGGTACCATCTTCTGTAGTGAGCAGAGCGCACAATCGATTTTTGTGTCGAGAATTGATCCAGACAGCTGAGGTGATTGGTGTCGTGCTTTGAATAGTGCATGCGGGCACACACGTGTTTCGCGAGAGATCATAAACTGCACAAGTGTTCCGTCCAGTGATAGAGAACAGAGACGTGGAACTAGGAACCCAACTTGCATCAATGATCAAGTCGATGCTCTCTGGTACTTGTATCGGTAATCTATCAAGAATTTCACCGCCATCGCTGAGGGTAAACACTTGCGCGTGATGCAAACCGGTCACAGACAGATACTCTTTGCGCATGTGATTGAACTCGAGCTTGATGATTTCAAAGTCGACCAAGTTTCTCGAAAGCGGGCGAATGCCAACCTTATCACCGAGTTGAATGGATTTACTCTCGCTGAGTTCTGACTGCGCGCCGACGACGACGTTAGCATCGAGGATGGATATTTTATCACCTTCAGCGATAGCCAAGTGACCGTCACGCGAGCACGCGGCGCCATTCCGCACGACAACTCCAGAAAAAAGCAATTCTTGTACTTTTACTTTGGCTTGCATCTGTTCCATTTCGAAAGATCCAGCTTTGAAATTTCGCGCCACTGGCAACGTGACCATGCTTTCATCCATCACTAGTACAGATTTGCTCGCATCGCGACGTGAAAAACGATCCGACGACGCTGAGTCACTCTCATGAAGTGGTCTAAACCAAGATATAAGCACGCCCTCTAACTTCTCCGTGATTTCGGCGCGTTCGAGCGTCAACTTGAGCTCCTTGAGCGCCGTAGTAGAGCACAACCTTCGGGCGAGATTTGGTTCTTGCGATTCTTCCATTTCATCTTCGCCCTCTGAGTCACTCTCTGCATTAATCTCAAAACTCCGACTATTCCTTTCTCCCGCAACGCGACGTTCATCGTCGAATTCTGAAACATCGCGTTCACTCAGGCAAAAGCACTTATGCCGAGGAGCTGGGCTGGCACCGTCAGCGCCACAGTCGCAGAAGAATCTCGACTTTCTAGAGTAAACAACGCGATGACCAGCATGGCACGTCTTCGCGCAGTTGCTGCAACATCCACGACTAGCGACAAGGTTGCAATCGTAGCAAAAATACCAATGCTGTTCTTGAAACGACTCGCCGCTCGTGACGAAAGTGCAAAGGCCGGAAGAGATGTTCAATCTGTCTTCATCGAGACTATTGGTATCAGTCTCGTTTTCTCCGGTGCCACTCACCAAAAGAATCCGTTCTCGTAAATGATTTTCTTCAGATCCGATTAAACGTCCCCAGAGTTCGGGTAAGGTGCGCCCACCTGATTCCGGTTCCGTTGGTTCGTCAGCGCCATGAGGCGCTACAGCGGCGTCGAGAACAGCGTCTAGACGTGCAAGTCTTCTTTCAAGTAACTCATCGCTCGGATTGTCTTCCATCAAAGTCTCTGGCATTGCGAATAGCTCTGCCAAATCTCTTTGATTATTCGTCGCATCTTGCCTTGGTTCGACGTCTTCGCGTTGTTGAGATTCTTGAGAATGAGAAGTGCCGTGCAGATTTGTAGACGTCAGTTGCTCAGCGAGCGTCGCTATCGGTCCACCTCTATCCACAACAGAGTCACTGCGTAAAACAAAGCTAATGAATCGTACAACCGCAATGAATCGTAAAATGTCGTCGTCTTGAGAGAGCATTTTGGCTCGCTCCAGAGAAGCAATCAAGCACGCCGCAATAGTCTGTGCCCCATCTCGTCGGCAACTGAGACCAAGGCGAATCAAGGTCAATAGCGCGGAATCCAGAATCAATTTACTCGCTTTAGTAGCGTCAAAGCGCTTGTCCAAGAGAAATGCTTCTGGAAAATCATCCAAAGTCATGCTGAGTAGACTCGTGACGCAGCCGTGCGTCTCATCGTTGACATTGTCGTCGCTGATACTCGCCTCCAAAAGCTTCACCATGCAATCACGCACGTCCAAGTCAGCGCTACAGAGCCTCTTCATCACGCTCGCCGCAACGCGTTTACGTGGAAATAATGCAAAAGCTTCTTCAATGATGCGCCAATTCGCTGCGTTCGAAATGGTGACAGAGTACAACGCGTTTGACAGCGCGCAAGACGTATTGTCGGTCAAATGTGTCCATTCTGACGACGTCACGAAGGTTGATACGATGTCTTTGACGAACCCACACTCATCAAGATTCAATTCGGAACCCAAAAATGTGCACGCGCGTTCGCACTCGAGACAGACAGCTTCGATTAAACGAGCATCGGTGCTCGCGCTCATCACCTCTAAACATAACTGCGCCAACATCCGTGGGAGAATGGCCAAACTCGGAGTCGCTCTCGTGAGCTTTTGACGTAAAATGCTCACACACACGTCTAAGATTGCTCGATAGAGATCAACGATCAACGTGTCTGTCGGCGAGGTTACTCTCGACGTCTCACCCACGATGGCGCCGTCGACGCTCTCCACGGGCTCTGCGAGAGCGCTCATCAACGCCGACTCATCACTCGCGCTGAGCACGGTCTCGTTGTCTACTTTCATTTCCCTGCACGCGCGCTCATCCTCGGTCCGCAATCGCTCCACGATCGTTACCGACCACCTCTCCGCGTACCCTCTCGACACACACGCTCGAAGCACGTCGCTCCAACTCGCCGCCGCGTCCACGTCTCGCGCGTCCAACCGCTCGAGCGAAAACACCGCCATCTTCACCACCGCGCAGTACATGTCCCGCACCACGTCATAGTCATCCTGCAACGCTCCTCGCAGCGCATCCGGGTGCGTCGTAAACGTCGCCACCGTCGCCTCGCACGCGCGAAGCGTCTCGTCCCGCGCCTCGCTCGTCGACGCCTCCCCCAACGCCTCTTCTAATCGCTCCCCTCGCGCGATGAGCGCCTTGACACAGTGCGGCGCCAGCGCGTGCGACACCATCTTCTTCCCCAATCTCCCTCTCGCGCGCGCGCTTCGTCGCAGCGCGCGCACGAGCTCCTGAAGCTCGCTCCCTCGCGTCCCCTCGCTCGCGCGCCCCTCTGGCCTGGAGGATTCCTTGTCGGTGGCCCGCGTCGTCCCCGACGACGTCTCGCTCGCGTCGACGAGCACCACCGCCCCGCTCGCCGCGCGCGCGCGACGATGGGTTTCACTCGTACCGTGTCCTCCGTCGTCGCGCGCCATCTCGCGGCGCGCGTCGCCGTCGTCGTCGTCGCCGTCGTCGCGCGCGCGTCGCGTCGCATCCGCGTCGATTTCTTCGGGACCGAGCCCGCGTCTCCACGCGGTGGTCATCGCGTCTCGCGCGCGCGATCGGCGACGGATCGGGAGCGAACGAAAACGCCTCGATCGCGCGCGACGATCGCGTCGGCGTCTGGCGCGTCGCGTCGACGTCGAGGCGCGTCGACGCGCGCGCGCGCGGCCTCGGGCTTTACGTGCGAAACAGTTGCGTACATTACTGTTTTTAGCGCGAACACGCGTACGCATCGGTGACGCGACGACGCGCGTCGACCTTTCGGTCCAACCCGAGTGTTCGACTCGAGTGTTCGTCGCGTCACCGCGACGCGCGCGAGCGTTCGTCGCGGGCGAGGAACGCGAGGGCGCGCGCGAGGGAAATCGTCGCGTGAGGTCGTCGCGCGAGATCGCGGAGTCGAGGACGGAGGCGCGCGCGACGGGCGGTGCATTCACCTCTCGAACGATCGTCGTCGAGGCGCGCGCGAGACGCGGGAGGCTCGAATCGCGCGCGCGAGACGGGCGAACGGGCGAGGACGGCGAGGACGATGAAGACGGAGACGGTGGAGACGGTGGTCGAGCGCGCGGGGAAGGATGCGTGTTCATCGGGGAGAGATTCCCCGGGCACGCCGCCGGCGGAGGACGCGGCGGCGAGACGAGGCGCCGCGGCGAAGAACGGCGCGAGGAAACGGGCGAAGAAGGCACACGACGTCGCCGTGGACGATGAACCTGACGTGGATGAACGAGGTGAATTGATGTTTGGGTGCGGGAAGTGTGATTACGATCCGGATGGGTGCGAGGGGTGTCTCGGCGGACCGCCGATTCGGAGCGCGTGCGAGTGGGACAAGGCGCTGCGGAGAGACGTGCCGCCGGTGAAGACGTACAGGCCGACGGAGGCGGAGTGGGCGGGCGATCCTCTGGAGTACATCGACTCCATTCGCCCCGAGGCGGAAAAGTACGGGGTGTGTAAGATTGTTCCCCCGGAGAGTTGGACGCCGGGATTTTGCCTCCCGGGGAAGGAAAAGTTGCGGTTTCGCACGAGAATACAGGCGCTCAACGAGTTGCAAAATCGTCCGGCGGGACCGAGCGCGCGGGCGCGGGCGAAGATGCGAGAGGAAGAGAAGAGTGGGAACAAATCGTCCGGTGGAGGCGTCGCGACTGGAGGCCGCATGGGAGGCGGAGGCCGCATGGGGGGCGCTTCGCAAGCCGACGCGAACACCATCGCCGAAAAGTACGGATTCCAACAAGGGCAGCGACACAATTTGGCAACCTTGGAGCGATACTCTGAATACTTCAAGAGGAAATATTTTAGCAAGAATGGCAAACCGGTGGAGGATTTGACGGTGCGAGACATGGAAGGGGAGTTCTGGCGACTCATCGAGCAGAGCGAAGGGCGGAGCGTCGAGGTGATTTACGGCGCCGACATCGCGACGATGGACGTCGGGAGCGGATTCGCAAAAAAAGATGACTCGTGTCCACCGGGACAAGAGCGATACGCCGAGAGTCCGTGGAACGTATGTAACATGCCTTACAATTCGGAGAGTTGTTTGAGTCACGTCGAACCGACGACGGGCATCACCGTTCCGTGGCTGTACTTTGGCATGACGATGTCGGCGTTTTGTTGGCACGTGGAGGACCACAACTTCTATAGCGTCAATTATCATCACTTTGGCGCGCCCAAGGTGTGGTATTCCATTCCCGCCACGCACTCGAAACAGTTCGAGGACGTGATGCACAAGAGATTACCTCACCTGTTCCAGTCTCAACCCGACTTGCTTCACGGCTTGGTGACCATTTTATCGCCCAAGGTGTTGCAAGATGAGGGCATCCCAGTCTACCGCGTCGAACAGGATCCCAGAAGCTACATTATCACGTTTCCGTACGCCTATCACGCCGGTTTCAACACCGGTTTCAACTGCGCCGAGGCGGTGAACTTTGCGCCCATAGACTGGTTACCGTTCGGCGTCGGCGCCACAGAGCGATACGTGAGCGACAAGCGATACCAATCCGTCGCGCACGATCAGTTGTTGTCCACGCTCACGTCGAGCGCGCACAAACACGCGCGCTTCCCGCCCGTGTTGGCAACAATCATGCGCGCGCGCGTGGACGAAGAAAAAGCGCGTCGAACCTCGGCCAAAGACGAAGTCGGTCAGGAGACGCGCATGGAGGGCACACCCGAGGCACCGGATTTCAACGAACGCGACTGCACGACATGCCTGGCGGATTTGAACTGGTCGTGCGTCACGTGCGCGTGCACGTTCGCGAAAAACTGTGGATACACCTATTGTCTTCGGTGCGTCAAGGCGTGCGAATGCGACGCGACGAAGCGCACGATGTTTTATCGAGAGACGCTGGACGAGCTCGACGAAAAAGTGGCGGCGCTCGAAAAACTAAGCGAGACATAATAGAATGAATATGAAAACAAATCATCGCGATCACCATCCATCGCTCGTTCGATCGCCGTTCACCATCGCCTCTACTTGCGCGAGCGTGCCGTTATCGTACGTGATCATATCGTGCCGACTCTGCACGCTCAACAACAATTCGGGTCGTCCTCCGAGCAACTTCGTCAACGCGTCGTCGTCCTCTACGGATAACTTTTCCTTCAACATTTCCACGTTCCCGCGCATGTCATGAATCTCCCACAGGTGCGGAAAATCCGACAATATCGCATCCCAACGCAATCTCGGCGCGCACTCGCGCAACTCCCCGATCTTCCGCGCGATCTCGTCGAAATCCTCCAACAACAGACTCGGCCTCGCCGTCACCATCTTGGAGAGATCCGCCTCCGGCAACAAGTCTCTCAATCGCACCATCGCCACCGCCACGTCCGGCACGCGCGCCGTCATGCGCACCACATCCGCCATCTTTACGTCCCCGATCCTCGATTCCATCCCCGGCACGAGCGCGAACAAATTCACCAATTTCTTCCCCACCTCGTCCTCGTCCAAGTCGAGCTCGCGCGCCACCGTCGCCACGCAAAACCTCAGCTTCCCACCGTCGTTCCACCCGACGTGTTCGGCGATGTTCGACCCCGATCGCTCCTCGGCGACGATATCCCCGAGTTCGTTCACCAGGTGTTCCTTCCGCTTCGATCGGTACCTACCGACGCGCCAACGCCCGTCGCTCAGCTCGGCCAGCGCGTCGATGGCATCCTCCGTCGTCTCGCCTCCGTCTTCCCTCGACGCGCGCGACGCCCTCCTCCATCGTCGCGCGCGTCGAGACGACGAGACTCGACGACGCGTCGTCGCCGACGTCGTCGCGTTCGCCGTCGCGCGCGTCGCCATCGTCCTCGCGCGCGGGTCTCCCGCCCCGGTCGCTCGCGCGGTCGCGGCGAGGGGGTGGTCGACCACGACGGGTCATGACCGGTCGATCGGGGGAACGCACGGCCATCCACCCGGGGCCGATGGATTGGATTGCGTGAAGAATCGCGACGGATTGGTGATGATTGCCGCGTTCGGCACTCATCGACGCGAGAGTAATACGTCATGGGCGTGTGCGGTTCGTCGCCGTCCGCGCCGGTTCCGGTGCGCGCGAGCGATGCGAGGAGACGACGACGCGCGGGACGGATCGATTGAAAGAATTGGAATTGGCCGCGCGCGCGCGGGGAGAATTTTGTTTGGATTGCCTTCGATCATCGCGGTGCAGAGGCGCGCGTGAAAGATCGGGGGAGACGCGAGACGCGATGCGCGCGCGTGGGATGATGACTGACGATTTTGTACGTACGTCGCGCGCGCGCGTGGACGTCGTTCGTCGCGCAGTACGAGGAAGTGAATCAGCGAAGCGGGAAACCGAATCCGCTGGGTAACAAAAAGGCGCGACCGTCGAGCGTGTTGGGACGTGAGACGCCTGATGTGAACGATTTGTTTGAGTTCCACGATGAACTCGGAAGAGGACAGTTCGGGACGACGTTCTTGGTGACGGAAAAGGCGACCGGGAAGAAGTGCGCGTGCAAAGCCATCTCCAAGCGCCAACTCCAAAATGCCGAGGACATCGAAGAGGTGAGAAATGAGGTGCGAATTCTTCATCATCTCTCGGGACACGAGCACGTTGTCGAGCTCGTCGGTGCGTACGAAGGAAGCAAGCATGTGTACATCGTCATGGAACTGTTGTCCGGGGGTGAATTGTTCGATCGCATCATCGAGAAGGGCAAGTACAGTGAGAAGGACGCGTCCGAGACGATTCGTACCATCGTCGAGACGGTGCAGTACTGTCACGAATTGAGCGTCATGCACCGTGATTTGAAGCCGGAAAACTTTGTGTTAAAGTCCAAGTCTAAGGATGCGAAGATCTGCGCGATCGATTTCGGTTTGTCGACGTTCTTCCGCGAAAATCAAGTTTTCGTTGACCTCGTCGGGAGCCCGTACTATGTCGCGCCGGAAGTCCTTCGTCGACGTTACTCGAACGCATCCGACGTGTGGTCGTGCGGTGTCATCTTGTACATCCTACTCTCCGGCGTGCCTCCTTTCTGGGCCCAAACGGAGCAAGGCATCTTCGACGCCATCTTACAAGGCGCCCTCGATCTCGATAGCGCCCCGTGGCCGAAAATCAGTTCGGAAGCCAAGGAGCTCATCCGAGCCATGCTCAACCCCGACCCGAAGAAGCGCCTGTCGGCGACCCAAGTTTTGAAGCACCCGTGGGTGGCTGATCCGAACGTCGCGCCGAAGACGAAGCTCGACAACGTCGTCTTCAAGCGCTTCAAGGAATTCGCCGGCATCACCAAGTTCAAGAAGATGGGTTTGATGGCCATGGCGCGCACCATGACCACGGACGAGGTCGCCGGTTTGAAGGAATTGTTTAAGAGCTTTGACACCGACAACTCCGGTACCATCTCCTTCGACGAACTTCGTCAAGGCTTGAAGCTCAAGGCGTCCGGCCCGGCGATGAAGGAGCTCGAAGCCGTCATGAGAACCGTCGACGTCGACGGTAGCGGCGAACTCGACTATGAAGAGTTCATCGCCGCGACTCTGGCGCAGTCTCGACAACAATCCGACGAAGCTGTGCGTCGTGCGTTCGACCATTTTGATTTGGATGGCGATGGAACCATCACCGCGGAGGAGTTTGAAAAGGCTTTCGCGAAAATGTCCGAGGTTGAACGATCCAACTTGGGCAACGTCAAGGAACTCATCGCGACCGCCGACAAGGATGGCGACGGGTGCATCGATTACAAGGAATTTATGGCGATGATGCAAGCGAGTTAATCGTCGAATGAACTTTTGCCGTTGCAATAAACTTATTTTCCACGCGCATCGCGTCCGCGCCTCTACGCGCCAACTTTGACAATTTCCATTTCAAAAACGAGCACCGAATCCGGCTTAATGAGCGGCGTCGGCGACGAGCGACCGTACGCCAACTCGCTCGGAATGACGAGCTCCCACTTATCGCCCTCGCGCATCATCTGCATCGCCTCGGTCCAACCCTTGATGACTTGGTTCGGGGCGAACTTCGTCGGCTGGCCACGCTTGTACGAAGAATCAAACTCCTCGCCCGCGATCGTCTTCCCGCTGTAGTGACACGAGCAAGGCGTCGTCTTTTTCGGTGACGGCCCACCCTCGGGCCCGGACTTCAACACGCGATACTGCAATCCAGACGCCGTCTCGACCACGCCCGGCTTCAACTTGTTCGCCTCCAAGAATGCGATGCCATCCTCTCTCGCGCCCGCGAGCGCGCCCACGAAGGCACCCGCCAGCGCGACGACGCACGTCAGCATCACCGCGAGCGTCCATCGCGAGCCTCGTCGCGCCATCTCTCCGGTATTCGTCGTCGAGAAGTGGCGCGCGCGTCGCATCCTCGCGCGCCTTCGTTCGTTCCCTCCTTCGATCGGATCCGATCGGCCCCGATCGAGACGGCTCGAGATGGCTCGATCGATCGCTCGATGCGTCGATTCGAATCGTCGACTCCGAGAGATGCCTCGTCGAGACGAATGCGCGTCGACGCGAGATCTCGACGCGCGCGAGGACGCGAGCGCGCGCGCGGTGGTGCGAGGCGGGAAGAGACGCGAAAAAAATATGAAGACGCGCGCGCGCGCGCGCGCGTCGTCGGACGGGCGACCGTGCGGGAACGCGGCGTGTGGAACGAAGGTGGGCGTGACCGAGGCGACGGCGCGAGCGATTGGTGTGGGGGGTTTTCTTGATGACTGACCGCGCGACCGCGCGCGGTTGTTTCGCAGGTGAGCGTGATGTGGAGGAAGGGGTGGTGCGGTGAGGACGGGGTGAAGGTGACGCTGTGTAACGCGTGCGGTGCGTGTGTGAGAATGTCTCGTTTGTGTTTTTTCTCGACGTCGGCGCGTTCGCGTTCGGAGGATTGACGAGGGACGGATGTTCTTCTTCTTCTTCGTCGTCGTAGGTTTGATTTACAAGCGCGGGTGGTGGTGCGCGTGGTGTAAATTGCCGTATCGCAAAGTGGGTGATAACGACGAGGCGGTGAAGAAAGCGTGGATCGCGTGCGAGTTTTGTCATCGATTCGCGCACTACGAGTGCGAGAAGAAGTGCGACGACGCGGCATTGAACCGGGAGCGTTACGCGTGTCCGTCGTGTAGAGAACTCAGAAAGTTACCGACCCCGTCGCCACAAGCGCTAATCGAACCACCGGAATCGGTCGTTTTGAGAAAGGTGAAGGGACGAGTCATCTTGAAGCGGCCGTACGATCGACATCCGACGAAGGAGAAGAATTGCGCCAAGCCGCCCGCGAAGCGCAAGAGCACGAAAGACAACGCGTCCGCGGCCAAGAAGCAAAAGGCTGAGAAGAAGAAAGATTCCTTCACGTCTTCAGGTCTCGCGTCTCTCGCGACGGTCGCGACGCGAATCATGCCTGAGCGTACGGTTCGATCGGAAGACTATAAACGTACGCAGTTGATGGAGGAAAAACGAAAAGAAGAAATGCTTCGTAGCGTGAAAAAGAGTGCACGTCCGCGCGCGCCGAAAGAACTGGCCAAAGAAGCGGGACGAGAACAAGCTCAGTCATCGGGGAAACGTTCACGCGGACGGCCTCCCCGTTCTCGCTCTGGTGCTAGACCGCCTCGAGAGACGAGCTTAGTCGACAAAATTCAACAGCCGACATCGTCTCAGGGGGTTCTTTTTCCGGAAGAAACCGGCGGCATGGTTGGACCTCTCAGTTTCCTCGGAAAATTACCAGCGTCTGAAGACAGTCCACCGTACGCGCGAAGCTTTTTGGGTTCCCCATCGGCGCCGTACACGACGCAACCGAAAAGCTTATTCCCCGTCTTTGATACGAGGGCGCGTCCTCGAGTTCGCTCTACACCCGCCAAGGAAACGAAAGATACGCATCTCGAAAACATGGCTCGACAAATAGTCGAGTCCGTCGATCCAGCGTTCGATGCGCACACCATTCATCTCAACGTTTGCAGACTCGTGCATAAACTGAGCGATATGCGAGGGATCACCAAGAAGGACATTCAGAAATACAAGCTTGATAAAATCATCGGTGAACTTTTGGTAAATGATGACGTACGTATTCGGCTTGCGGCAGATGGGCTGCTAAGGATACCCGCGTGGCGTGACGCCATATGCGGAAAGCCGGAGTCTGACGAAACGTTGCGGTTCATCGCCGCGCCCACGCCGCGCAGTGTACCACAACAAGCTCGACTGTCAGAACGAATCGCTTCTTCGCACACCGTAAGAAAACCTGTACCAGCGCGCCCTCGAGCTCCGAAAGAGGCGAAATCACTCGCGCTGTTGGCTTCACAATCACCACCGACGGAGGCTCTGACTCCACCGCAATCGCAGGTACCATCCATGTCCCCTTTCTTTTCAGTCATTACGAGCCAGGATGCGGCGGAGGCCTCGCTTCTCTTTGCGAGTCAGGATAACGAGCAAAGAATGAGCTAGATGATATGTACTACGCAAAGCATGAGGCACAATATTAATACGATTCTTTACATTTCTTTCCTTCACAGTTCGTCTCGCACCGGTTTCAGAGTGTCAGTCTTTGAATCCGAAGACTCGACGAATTCCTCAATGTCCGGTTCTTTGGTGGGCGCCGGCGGCTTCTTCGACTTCTTCGCGTGTGCGTCGAACCCCCAATTAGCGGGTTTCGCCTTTGGTAGCTTCCCCGCGCCACGCGGTGCTTTTGCTCCCGCGGTGTCGCACTTGGCGAGTTCTCGTTCCAGGACGGCGTTTCGCTGTCTCAACGCCAGATTTTCCTTTTGAAGCGTTTCCAATTCTTCTACGGACGCGCTCATCTCAGAATACTCGTTAGCCATATCCCTATGCGCCGCGGTGAGACCAGCTAGACCGCACAACCACTGCTGCGGAACGAGGTTCTTATCTCCCTTTCCGTGCCCATCCAACACGTCAAGCAAATCAGCCTTCATCATGTCCCATGCCTTTGGCGGTGGAATCAGACTCGCCGTCGATTCTTCACCTTCCGTCGCCTTCGTGTACTCGGTGTGAATAGAGTTCGACGCCAACTGCCACACAGCGTTCGCGCAGTCCACGTCTATCGTCGACTCCATCATCGCCGCGTATCCAACTTGCTGCTCCGCGTTGAGCATCTCCTCTGCAATGTCGTAAAAGCTGATCGTCTCGTTTTTGAGGCGCAACGGTCTCACATCGACGCGTCGCATCCGAACTTCATCCTCTATGTTTTCCATGTCCGGCACGAAGAGAAAACCGGCGATTCCATTTCTATCGAACGAGAGTTGCGTGAGATACTTTGAACCAACGAGAGACGACGCTCTCGCGAACGCCACGCCCCCCGAAAACGCTTTCGCCAACGCCGTCAACCAAGGTTTCCTCTCCAACAGGATGATTCTCACGACGGTCTCGTTCCTCTCGACGAATTCCGTCGCCTCGTGCCTCGATCTCACCTCTTCCACGTCCTCTACGTTCTGCTGCGACGTCAACTCGCTCAACCACGTCGCCAACGCGTCGCCGTCGCTCGTGTCCCCTTCGTACACGTGCATGTCATTATTTCTCGCGAAAGCGATGAATCCGCACGAAAACCTTCGTTTGCTTCCGTGTTTCTTCACCTTTCCCTTCAAATCCGCGATCAACGCGACATCTTTCCCTTGATGCGTCACCTCCATCGCCACCAAGTCTCGCAAACGTCCCGCGCCGTCGATCACCCTCGCGAACCTCCGCCAATCTCTCTTCACCGCCGCCTGTTCGCAGTACGACGACGACTCGGTGGGGAATATCCCCAACAAGTGCTCCCGCGCCGCGTTCATGAGCATCATCTCGATCTCGGCGTAGCGCGCGGTGGACACCGTCTTGGGCAACGGTGCGAGACTCTCGTCGACATCGCCGCCGATGGCGAACCCTTTCGCGCGATCGATCTCGGCGAGGACCCCCAGATTCGTCGCGAGTAAGACGCACGCGACGAAGAATCGCTTCATCGCGCGCGTCGTCATCGCGCGCGACGACGTGTGCGGCGCCCGATTATCAGGTGTTGCATTTTGATGCTTTCGACGCGATTGGGCGTAATCAATCAAAATCAATCGCGCGCGCGAACTCCTCAGATATTCATTCATTTCATCACTCGTCTAGGTCACTCATTCGTTCTAAATCTACTATGCATCGAATCGTTTCGTCGCTCACGCACGCTTCTTTTCCCGTCGATTCGCGAGCGCCTCTCTCGCCTCGCTGAGCTCGCTGCGCATCCCCAACCAAAACACCAGCGCCCCGATGAGCGCGACGTTCTTAAAAAACATGATCATTTCGATGCCGAGCGCGGCCTCGTCGCCCAACGCCGCGCTCTCGTCGACGCGCGTCCAAAACGGGTGCATGGTCGGCGTGACGACGAGCGTGAAGAGGATGAGCATCTTCGCCCCCAGCGCGAATCCACACGCGAAGAGCGCGCCGCCGAGGAGTTCGATCGCGGTGGCGACATTGACGAGGACGTAATCGCTCGGCAGCGTGGCGCAGAGATTGACACCCGCGTTCCTATCGATGGTGGCTTTGACGGCTCGAAGGGCGGGGGCGACGCTCGTCATGATCGGTGCGTCGGCGCCGTCGACGCGCAGGGCGCGCCATTTTTCGAGCGCGCTCGCGATGAAGAGGAAAGAGAAGAGACCTCGTCCGAGCGCGGCGGTGGCAGTCATCGCGACCGCGTCAAGACGGGAGCGAGACGGTGCGAAATGAGGAGTGGATTATTGAAACGGTTGAAAAGAAAGGCGTGTCGGCAAACGGCAAACTGAGAGAGTCGTGAGTTATGAATGTATCGTCGTATTCTCTTTAACGTTTAATGGTGCTTACGAAGATCGGCGAACGCGGCGCTTGCTCGGGGTCTTCTTCTCCTCCTCCTTCGCGGGAGGTTCGTTCTCGTCGTTGTCGTCTTCGTTGTCTTGGTCGACGTCGTCGTCCTTCTTCTTCTTGGCGTCCTTGGCTTGTTGCGCCTTCTTCGCCTTTTGTTCGGCGCTCGGGCGGAGCTTGGAGACGATGGCGAGCAAGGCAAAGATGATCGGGAGAGCGAAGAAGGCGAGGTAGTACACCATCGGGTTGGACTCAAAGTACTCCATCGCGGTGACGGCGTAGTCGCCGACGAAGCCCGGGAGTCGAGCGGCCAAGGCGGACAATTGCGCGTGACCCAACGGACCCGCGGTGTTGAAGGAGTCCTGTTCACTCTCAGCCTTCTTGCGAGCTTCCTCGGCGCGGGCTTCGACGACGGTGTTGACGGACTTGTCCTTTTCTTCGAAGGACTCGCCGAAAGCCTTGACGGCATCGATGTCGGCGTCGACGGCGATGTTGTCGATGACCAAGCCGGAGGACATGGTCCAGATTTCGACGCCGACGGCGCCAATCTTGCCGATGTTCGCCAACGGGGTCTTGTCCTCGTAGTACTTCGGGTTGGGGATTTGCTTCGGCTCCCACTCGCCCTTGTACGCCGGGTTGTCGATCATGGGCGGGTACCACTTGCCCTTGTACTCCGGGTTCGACTTTTCCGGACGGACCCACTCGCCACAACCGGAAACTTCGGCACAGGCCGGGTTCGGAATCATCGGCGGCTGCCAGTCACCGTCCTCTTCGACGTCCCAATCTTCCGGAATGACGGCTTCGTCGTCCTCGACTTCCATCGGTTCGTCATCAAGCCAGTCATCCGGCTTGACGGCGTCCTCGTCCGGAATGGACGCCGGCGCGTCCTCATCCCAGTCGTCCGGCTTCTTCGCCGCCGGATCCGCCATCTTGGCATCATCGACCCAGTCTTCCGGCTTCTTGTCCTCGGGATCGTCGATCTCCTTCGGCGGGTTGAATGGCGGTTCGAAATCTTCAAACAAGGAGCCAGTCTTCTCCTCCTTACCGTCGATGGACAGCGCGTACGTGTTGTCATCCTTGACGGCCAACGTGTAGAGGTGCACCTTTTCGTCGTTCGGCATTTGCGGCGGGTGTTTGAGATGTTTCTCTTCGACCTCGCCCGTGAGCGGAGACTTGTGCTTGAAGATGACGTGCACCTTGTTTGTCGCGCCGCACTTATCCGGACCGAACATGACCGAGTACGCGGAGTCTCCGTTGAAGGTTTCGGCGTCGTACGACTCGGCGTTCATGAACTTCAAGTAGGCGCCACCGCAGCTTAAACCCGTCTCTTGCCGCGCTTCGTATTGAAGCGCGAAACCCTTGGACGGATCAACCGCTTCCTCCAACGGCTTGGACAAACCGTAGTGTTGCGCCTCCTTCGGAAGGTACAACCCGTAATCCTCCGAATCCTTCGCCATCTGCGCGACGGCGCGGCCTGCGTTCGTTTCCAAAACATACATCCATCGCGCGCGGTCAGTCTCTTCGCTCGCGTCCATCCATCCATCCATCCATCCATCCATCCACCCACCCGTCGCGCGTCCCGCCGCCAGTCCCGTCGTCGAGACGAGACGAGATCCGCCCGTCGATCCGTCCATCCATCTTTTCCCGCATCGTCCATCCCACCATCGACGCCCCACGCGCGCGCCACCGTCCACAACGATCGATCGCGCGTCTCTCCCCCCCTCTCGCGTCCACGCACGCCCCACGCGCGCGTCCGCGCGAGCCGTCTCCTTCCATTCCATTCCATGTCATTCATTCATCATCGCGTTCGCGTCGCGCACGCACCGTTATACTTTTCATCCGCGCTCGGCACCCACCCCGAGAGCGCGCCGTCATCGAACGTCTCCTCGAACGCCAATCTCGCGTTCGCCGTCGTCGCCGTCGCGAGCGCCCCCAGGGCGGCGCACCACGCGATCGTCGTCTTCATCGAAAATCGGATCGATCCGTCGTCGCGGTGTGACGTGACGACCGCCGTCCTCGGGATCGAGTCCCACCTTCCACCGGTCATCACTCGTCGAGGTCAGCGTCTCGAGCCCATCCCATGGCATCCCCACGCGCGTGATGTGTGCGAACCAATCGAATCGCGAGGATGGGGTCGCGCCCTCGGGAACGGTGTGTTTTGATTGGATGAGAGGGGTATCGACGAGCGAGGACTCGTCGAACGGTGGGTGGGCGAGGTCGAGGTCGCGACGACGACGACGATGGATGACGGATGACGACGACGACGACGCGGTGCCGTCATTCATTCATTCATTCATTCATTCGACGGCGCGTCGCGTCGAATGCCGTGGCGTGGACGCGCGCGGGATGTGGCCGTGCCGCGCGCGTTCGACGGTCGGTGTGTACGCGCGACGCGGGGTGGGGACGACGACGACGGGGCGACGCGACGCGAGGCGTCGGTGAGGCGCGAGGGACGGGATCGCGTGCGGGACGCGACGAGGACGAGGGGAGGCGCGTTGGTGGGTGTGACGTTTTATCTGGACGGTGCGTTCGCCGAGGGCGCGCGCGCGCTTCGCGCGATGGGGGAATCGGTCGGTGGGACGTGCGCGTTGACGTACGCGCGGGACGCGGGGATCACGCATTACGTCGTGGATGATTTCGGGCGCATGGAGGACGCGGCGAGGGCGCGGTACGGGACGGGACGGTGCGGTGGGATGAAGTGCGTGCGCGGCGAGTGGATTCGAGCGTCGGCGCGCGAGGGACGCGCGGTGGCGGAGGAATCGTACGCGCCGCGAGGGACGCCGCGAGGGACGCCGAGAAGGCGAGGTTCGCGGAGACGGGGCGACGTCACCGAGGTGGATTTAGTGGATTTGATCGTCGACACCGCGTGGAACGGCACGGGCGGGGTGTCGACGCAGGAACAGATGCGCGAGACGTGGACGATTCGAGTCGTCTTTGAACGCGTCGAGCGAGCCTTGGAGGACGAGAGAGTGAAAGATTCCGAGATTCGTAAAATGTCGGCTCGGTCGTACAACGCGTTGAAGGCGGTGGTGGATGAGCGATGGATCGCGCCCGTGAGCGCGAGCGAGGCGTTGGTGGATATTCAAGGGACGAGAAATTTGGAAAAGCGAAACAATCTGGCGCCGTCGCAGGGTTCGCCCGCGGACGTCGCGCAGGCGTTGGAATGGATCATGGTGGACGCGCAGGGCGTCAACGTGCGAGCGTCCATGCACAACGTTCGCGAAGATGGCTGGGATCCCGCGTGGTTGCGCGAGCGCGCGTCGGCGGAGAGCGTCGGCGTCATGACGAGGAGAGCGAGTCAGGAAGCCGCGGCCGCGGCCGTCGCGTCGCAGAGCGAACAAGACTTGCGAACGCTATCGCAGCTGTCGAACATCGAGCCCGAGGTGTTCGAAGCGCTCGATCCACAAACTCGATACGAGTGGTCCAAGGCGCGCGCGGACCGGGAGAAGCAACGCATCGACCACCTTCGCGCGGAGCAGAGCGCTGTTTTTCAGTTGCTCAGGGCGGGGAGTTCGGGTAAAAATGTGACAAAATCGACGGCGAAAAAGCCGCGCATCGTGACTCCCACCGAGCGTTCGCCGGCGAAGAAGTTCCCGTTGAAAAAGTCAAACGTCTCGCAAATGCCGATTACGGTGTATACGAGTCCGACGAAAGAGAAGGGCTTGGAACCATCGCGTCGATCGTGCGTCGGCGAGCCTGTCATGTCGAGCGCATCCGTGCACACGGCCACGCTGCTGCACGCGTTCGATCGCGTTCTCAGCGTGGATGGTGAAAATGAAGTCGACGGTCGCCTCGACATCGCGGGAGAAGTCGTTCGCCTGCACATCGAAGAGCTCGTGCGAGACGGTCGACGACAAGAGGTGAAAGCAGTCAGAGGAGGATTAGAAAATATGCATAGCGACCATCCTAAATGGGTAGGAATTCGTAGGAAAATACTCGATTCAACGAAATCACTGTAGTGTAAATGAATGAGAGGATGAGAAACTTACAACTGTGTACAGAAGCAAGGGAAAAGAATGCGCGCGAGTAAAATGAAGACTAAGTGACTAGAGC